>JAEEGK010007312.1_pt1 | contig 26334 bp, 16 predicted proteins | sample 8958771 | NCBI WGS metagenome assembly JAEEGK01 (sample SAMN16246547, study PRJNA631951) | gut metagenome | biome: gut microbiome; feature: rumen; material: SC-attached | host: Bos | place: Iran: Karaj | collected 2018-10 | reverse complement strand
TCTTGCAGGAGGCGAGGTTGGTCGAGGTCTCCACGAAGTTCGGGATGGTCTGCGACATGGCGATGACGCCGTGCGGGCAGGCATAGAGGCCGTTCAGCAGGTTGTACTGGGCCATCTCGTCGATGACCACGTCGGGTTGCACCTCAGCGACTTCGGTTGTGACTTTCAGTCCGGGTTCGGTCACTTGGTATTCTTGCTTGAAGTGCTTCTCCATGTCGTTCACATAGTGCAGGAAGTGCTCGATGCTGTCATTCGGCACGAAGGCCACCGCCGTGGCTTCGCGGGCGATGGCGTTACGCAGGTTGCCGCCTTGGAAGTCGTAAAGTTGGAGGTCGAACCAGTTGGTGCCTTGCCACAGGATGCGGGTCAGCAGCTTGTTGGCGTTGGCCAGGTTCTTGTTGATGTCATCGCCGCTGTGGCCGCCTTTCAGGCCGCTCACGGTGATGCGGTAGGCAGTGCTGTCTTCCGGAGCGGGCTCCAGTTCGTACCACACCTTCACGATGGTGTCCATGCCACCGGCGCAGCCTATGAAGATCTCGCCTTCGTCTTCTGAGTCGAGGTTGAGGAGGATGCGGCCAGTAAAGTCGTTCGGGTCGAGTTTCATGGCACCCGTGAGGCCCGTCTCTTCGTCGACGGTGAAGATGCACTCGAGTGGACCGTGTTCCACTTTCGGGTCGGCGATAACGGCCAGAGCCGCAGCCACGCCGATGCCGTCGTCAGCGCCGAGGGTCGTGCCGTTGGCATGCAGCCACTCGCCCTTGATGACAGGCTCAATGGGGTCTTTCTCGAAGTCGTGCTTCTTGTCGCTGTTCTTCTCGCACACCATGTCCATGTGGGCTTGCAGGATGACGGTCTGGCGGTCTTCCATACCCTTGGTGGCGGGTACGGTCATGATGATGTTGCCACAGTCTTCCTTGACGTAGCTGATGTTATGGTCTTTCGCCCATTGTTCGAGGTAAGCCACCATTTTGGTTTCTTTCTTCGACGGACGCGGCACACCGAGGATGCCGTTGAACTCTTTCCAAATGCCTTCCGGCTTGAGTTTTAGGATGTCGTTACTCATAATTAGTTGATTTAAAGATTTAATATTCAAAGATTTAAAATTCAATTGTAATTATAGTATTCTAAAATACCGTATTTTCAAATACTATTTTTCAACTCCTTAATCACCTCCATCGGATTCTCCGACTTGAACACCGCGTTGCCTGCGACGAGCACGTCAGCACCCGCCTCAAACAAAGCCTTGGCGTTCTTGGTGTTCACGCCACCGTCCACTTCGATGAGTGCGGAAGCGTGTTGTTCATTGATCATCAAACGCAACTTGCGGATTTTTTCGTATGTGCGCTCGATGAATTGTTGTCCGCCGAAGCCCGGGTTGACCGACATGAGGAGCACCACGTCCAAGTCGCCGAGGATGTCCTCAAGCACGCTGACAGGGGTATGTGGGTTAAGCACCACACCAGCGTGGATGCCGAGGGCTTTGATCTGTTGCACGGCGCGGTGGATATGGGTGCAGGCCTCGTAGTGGAAGGTGATGATGTCGGCGCCCGCCTTGGCGAAGGCCTCGAAGTATTTCTCCGGCTCCACGATCATCAAGTGGACGTCCAAGGGCTTCTGGGCTTTCTTCTTGATGGCTTGCACCACGGGAATGCCGAAGGAGATGTTGGGCACGAAGCGGCCGTCCATCACGTCGCAGTGGAACCAGTCGGCCTCGCTGCGGTTGACCATCTCGATGTCAGCTTCCAGGTTAAGGAAGTTGGCGGAGAGTAGGGAAGGGGCTATCAAGTTCATAGTTGTTCGGTTGATAGTTGTTAGTTGTTCGGCAAAGGTAGAGAATATTTTTGAACGATAACAAAAAAGCCCTTCAAAAACTTTTGAGAGGCTTTTGTGAATATAAACCTTATTGGCCTTGTTTTTATTGACAGTCGTTTTGCCCACTTTCGATTTCCTTGAAGTCAAGCGGTAAAATGTCGTTTTCTGCAAAGCGGTCAAAGTCGGATTGGAATAGTTCTCAATGAATTGACCCGATAACCAATGGAGATGATGGCGTCGAGATTGTATAGCTCTGTCAGTCTTTTTACTTTTCGTTTGCCTTCAAGTTGAACTATTTCCATTTTGGAAACAGTTGCTTCTCGCAAGATTTCCCCTTCAAGATAAAGGTTGTTTAGATGCTTGTTGATAGCAGGGACACCCACATCGAACAATGCAGCCATCGCTTTTTGTGTGCACCAAATGGTTTCGTCCTTGTAAACCACTTGGATGCCGTCTTCTTTTCCTTCCGCTTGGAAAATCAGGAACTCCGCAGTGCTATTCCTTATTTCGAGTTGTTTGCTCATTTCATGTTGTTTTCTTTGCAAAGATAATGTTTTTTTTGCGAAGAAATAAACGATAGTAGTCGGAATCTCGATTTTTTTCTGAGATTCCGACTGCTATCGATGTTTGGATTGAAGAACGGTTAACCCTCTTTCCATAGCTTGTCGGCCTTGCTGCGGTTATCTATCTCGATGTCGACTTTTGGGTTGAAGAAAAAGATGAGCCAACGATCATTTCAGTCCACCATAGCTTTTGGCCGCGTTTTGCAGGGCTTCTTCTGTGGTGAATTGCTCGTAGTAGGTGCAACGGGTGACGATGCCTTGCGACGAGCAGCGCTGTCCGATGACATGTACCAAAGCCCAACCTTTCATCTCGTCTGCAAATACATTGTCCACCAAAGCCAGACAACCTTCCATCTCGGTAAACTCGTTGTACTTCACTTCGTGTACTTGAAAACCCACCACAGGACAATTGTTATCAGTGTAGAATTGTTGTTCGGCGGTATACAGCAAAAACCGCTCAAAAGGTTTTTGGTTGTTGGCTTTGAGGTTGGTGATGAGTGCTGGAGTACCATCCACTTCTCCTAATTGTTGTTGGATGGGCTGCAGTGTGCCACCGCTCACAGGGATGTCGGGCATCAGCAGTGTGGCACCGCTCAGTGGCCCACGTTTGGGAATGAACACCACGGGCAGCCGGTTGGCTAAGGAGATAAAGCCGAGGTAGTGCGTCTTTCCCTCGGTGAACATGGGTTGACAGTGCGCCAGTTCCTTCCACAACGCCATGGCATGACGCATGCGTTGTCGCTGGATGAACTGCTTGCGGGAGTTGCTGCGCCTGCCATCTGAATTGGACTTGCGCGTGACGACCGAGCCGTTTCTGATATAATTGGTCACGCCAAGTGTAGGAATCTTTCCTATGATCTGCATGCCGGCTATGGGTTTCATTTTTACCATGATTTCATTCTCATTTAAGTGTCTGCTATGAGTGTTTTGTCTCGTATTTGCTTCGTACCAAGCAGGTAACAGGCTCGGAAGATATTCGATAGTTTTTCGCTACAGCTTTGATATTATTCCGATAATTTATCGAACAACTATCGGAGAACTATCGAACAACTAACGAAGAAATATCGGAGTTGCTCCCTGCCAGATAGGAGGCTGCTCCCTGCTATTTAGGAGGCGAACCGAAGGCAAAGATACATGTTTTTTGGGATATATAGTTGGTAATGATAGATAATCAGAAAACATTCACTATTTTTGCACCAATCTAAATGATGGTGAAAAATGCCAAAGTCTAAGAGCGCAGATTTGAGGATTAAGGTCATCGACCGTTGTTTGAGCGACCGCAAAAGGAAGTATTCGACGGCGATGATTTTCGATGCTTGCAACGAGGAACTGTTGAAGCGGGATTTCGTACCGATAACGGCGATGAACTCTGTTCGTGATGACATCGAGCAGATCCAGCGGGTTTACCCCGGGGCTGAGGTGGAATCGTATCGAGAGGGCAGGAATATCTACTACAGGTATGCTGACCCGGATTTTTCAATCTATAAGACCCCGATGAAAGCGGATGAGATTATCCAGCTGACTCAGACGCTGAGGCTGCTCAGACGCTTCAAAGGGATGCCACAATTCAATTGGGTGGACGAGATAGCGGAGCGTCTCGGCGCTTCGCTGAAGCTCGATGAGGCTACGGGTGAAATCGTAGGTTTCGACGAGAACCTGGACTTGGAAGGCATGGATAACTTCACGCCACTCTTCAATGCCATCGTTGAGAAACAGCCCCTGAAGCTGACTTACCAAAGCTTCAAACAAGACAGCAAAGAAACCATCATCGTTCATCCGTACTACTTGAAACAGTATAACAAGCGTTGGTTCCTGATTGCGTGGAACGATGCACAGGACTTTATGGCCAACTATGCGTTTGACCGCATCAAGGGCATAGAGAACGCGGATGTGGCCTATAAGCCTACGGATGTGAACTGGCTTGATTACTTTGATGAAATGATAGGTGTGTCGAAGGACACGAGGACTGAGCCGCAAAAGGTGTTGCTTTGGGTGTCGAATGCCTCATGGCCATACGTGAAGACTAAGCCGCTGCACGGTGCGACTCAACGACTGGTGAATATGGACGAGACTGGTGCCTATATCACCATCGAAGTGTACCTGAACTATGAGCTGGAACAGCAGATTTTGAGCTTTGGCGAAAACATGAAAGTGATAGAGCCAGTGGAGCTGAAGGAGCGGATAAAGAAACGCCTTGGCGGTGCGATTTTGAATTATGTGGAAAAGGTTCAGAATGGGTGAACTAATGGGATGTATTTTTGCAATCATAAACTAAATAGAATAGTATTATGTCTGAGTTTAAAGAAGGTGATGCGGTAACTGATATCAATACCGGACAAAGAGGAAGGATTGATAAAGTATTACCATTTACTAGAGGAGACCAGAACTATAAAGTGTTCTTTAGTCAGGATGACATTCGGAATGTAGCGGAGTCTGAGCTTGAAAGGATTATCGAAGTGAAAGATCTGTTTGACAGATGTATTCTTGGCGATTTTAAAGGCTATAATGATTTTCAGGTGTATAACACCACCTTCAAAATTGAGAACTCAAGCAACAACACTTTGTCGTCCATCAAAGCATCAAGGACGATGTTCAAAACCTATCAGTATATTCCGCTGATGAAGTTTTTGAACTCAGATCTTCAAAGGCTTCTGATTGCTGACGAGGTGGGTTTGGGTAAGACGATTGAAGCAGGACATATCATGCTTGAACTCAAAGCAAGAAATGAGCTGAAGAATGTTTTGGTGGTGTGCCCTTCTGGATTAAGAAACAAATGGCAAGGTGAACTAGAAGAAAGATTCGGCTTGACTTTCAGGATTTTTGACAAAAAAGATGAGCTACGTGACGAGTTAAGGAGCCATAACGGTCTTGCCCGTGGTATTATCTCTTACGACTCGTTAAGAGATACTAAAGGTAAAAGCGTTCTTAGAGAGATAGAGGCCATGGCATACCAATTCAGCCTGGTTGTTTGTGACGAGGCACACAGGGTACGTAATGCATCTACAAAACAACACGAAGCCATAGAACGTTTGTTGCGACATGCCCAGTCAGCGATTTTCCTTACCGCAACTCCTATAATGCTTGGACGTGAGAACCTTTTCCATTTGCTCAATTTGCTCAATAGCCAGCGTTATGACAGTAAGACTTCTTTTGAGGATGAGTCGAGACATAATGAGCCTTTCGTTTGGGCGCTCAATAAACTCAACGGAAATGCCTCATTGGGTGAGATAAGAAGTGGGTTGGACAAGCGGATGCCCAAAGATGATTATGTTAGGGGCTTGCCGCTCTTTGAGCCGCTAATGGAAAAGCTGAAAGGGGAAGATACCCCGAAACAGCGGACGTTGATCCAAAGCGATTTGTATGACATAAATCCATTAAGTTCCATATTGTCGAGGACAAGGAAAGTGGATGTTACGACCGACCTGTCACAGGCAAAAAGAGATACAATAACACTTTCTATTGAGTTGAACACGGCTGAACAGCAAATGTTTGACCAATTCATGGAAGAACTAGAGGATAAAGACCCTATTGCTCGTTCAACACCGCAACAAAGAATTGCCAGCAGTCTTTATGCCTATGAAAGAAAGGCTTTGTATGATGATTTAAGGGAGGATTCGAAATTCAATTCGTTGATGAGAATCATTAAAGAAAACAGAGCAAAAGGTAATGGAAAGGTCATTGTTTTTGCACATTTTCATGACACAATAAAATATCTGGCCTATAAGCTTGAAAAAAATGGTATTGAGTATCGAGTCATTAGTGGTCAGATGAATGATAGAGAAAGTCGTATAACAGCAGTTGAGGAGTTTAGGGTATTTGATGACGTGACCGTGTTGTTGTCGACAGAGGTTGGTGGCGAAGGTCTTGATATGCAGTTCTGCGATACCATCGTCAATTATGATTTGCCATGGAATCCAATGGTTGTGGAGCAACGTATTGGTAGAATCGATAGAATTGGCCAGAAGTCAGAGGTTATCCATATATACAACATGCTTGTGAAAGGAACTGTTCAGGAAAAGATTCACAAGAGGTTGCAAAGTAGGATAGAAGAGTTTAGAAACACCATTGGAGACCTGGAGCCAATTTTGAGCCAAAAGTTAGATGATGAAGACACAACCATCGGTAAAGAAATTGAGAGTAATTTGTTCCGCACAGATTTGACTGATCAAGAGCGAGAAGAAAAGCTAAGGAAGATTGAAAGAGCAATTGAGCGAAATCTAGAGGATTCAAAAAAAGTGGAAAGGGAGTTGTCGACTTCCTTCACTAGCGATTCGTATTTGCGTAATCACTTGAATTCTATCATATATAACAAAGCATACGTTACTGAGCAGGAGTTGGAAAACTATGTAAGAATGTTGTTTAGTAAGGATCTTCCAACATGTACGATAAGCGAAGTTGATGATAATGGAATTGCTGTTGTCTCGGTACCTCAAAGTCAGCCGAATACAATTGTCAACATGCTTTATCGCTATACTAATCTGCGGGGTGAAAATCGTGGATTGATTTCTAGTTTTATCAACACCATTCGTGATAAAATATCGTTTAAGGTGACGTTTAGTCAGGATGTTGCTGAAACAAATAGGTCTGTGCCTTATTTGAGTTTGTATCATCCTTTTGTTATTGTGGCAAAAGAACGAATGAAAGAGGTGGTTGAGAAAGAGGATTTGTTCCGATATCAGATAAAAGAGCAGGATGTTGAAACGGCGAGTGGGCGGAAGTTGAATAAAGGCTATTATGTATTGGCGATTTATAACATTACAACGGAAACCTTCAGGTATGGCCAGTCGAGAAAAATTCAGGAAGTGCATCCAGTTATGTATGATGTTCAAACAATGGAGATAGAGAATGACGAGGAACTTGTTGATGCCATGTACAGGGCTGTCCAAACATCAGGTCAACATTGGGATTCAAAAGACTTTTATCGCCTTGATGAGGAAGCAGTAGATGATATGAGAAATTGTTTTGTTGAAGCAATTGGTGATTATAGAAGGGAATATAAAGAGGTCATTTCACGTAAACAAAGGAATGATATTGAGCATCAACGAAACAGTGTTGAAGTAAGGTATAATAAACAGATTGCTGAAGAGAATGAAACCATAAACAGGTTTGAATCTTATATTAGAATTTATGATGATTTGATTGCACATGGGGAGGGTGATTCGACGTTTGATTTCTTTGGCGAAGGTGGTAAAGGTACTGTTGAGGACAAGAAAGCGAATTTGGAGAGAGTGCTGCCTGCTAGAAGAGGTCAGCTCAGAAAATTGGAGGATGAATATCGGTTAAAGATAGAAGCTTTGGATTCGGTTGGTGCCCCAGTTGTTTCCGAAAAATTAAAGATGTTGAACCTTATAAAAGTGAGTTGATATGGCTGGTGTAAAAATAGGACTGGATTTTGGGACGCATTTCACAAAGATTTGTGTTGAGAACAGCTCTGAAAAGAGGAATAGGAGGTATTCGTTCCATAATTTCTCTGATATTAAAGAAGAGCCAAGCTTTGTTTTCCCTTCTGTTGTGCAGCTTAATAAGGACAACACGCTTTCATACGGTTTCGTCGATACTAATAACGCGAAATTGGTTGTAGGCTTGCCGGAGAAGAATGCACCGCAAAGGCCATCAGAGCCTGAATACCATAGCTATAAGCAATTTCCAGAGATTGTTAAACCTGAAAGAGACCAGTTTTTTGGCGTTGAAGATAATGAAGAGAAAAATGAAGAAGAGACAAATATCAATGTAGAAGGTGTACGAAAACAGTGCGTTGGGTTGTTTATATCATTGTTTAATAAACACGTTTGGAAGAATGTGTACCCGGCTTATGTATTAGCCGTAATTAACAACTTTACAACGGAAGATATCAAGGGTGTTATTCCAGAAAGTGGAGAACCAGATATTCGCGCTCTAGTTGAGAAAGCCGTTTCGTTAAGTTCTTCAAAAGGGCGGGAGATATTTCTATTCGCGCCAACTTCTAAGAGTAAGTGGAAGAAAAAAAAGAGAAAGAAAAATGCAAATCAGCCGCAGAAATTGGATGCACAACAGTTGTTTGAAAGAGCTCTAGCTGATTACGAGAAAAAGTGTGTACAGCGAGAGAGAGAGATTGCCTTGGATAAAAAGCAAGTTGATGCGTATAATGAGAGATTGCGAATTGAGTATGAGCGTCAAATAGAATTGTGGAAGGAATATGAGCAGACAAAAGACGATTTGATTCCTGCTACATTCAGAAGCTTTAAACAAATGGTTTTTTCAGAAGGTTTTGATTGGCGGTTTGAAATAGACCCGATGCTAGTTTCCATTTGGTATTTGTGTTATGTGTTTTTTGGTTTGGATCAAAAATATGAAACACGGAATCTTATTGTTTGTATGGGAACATCGAGTGGGCAGCATAACTGGAGGCGGAATAAGGAAAAGGCAACGCAAATTATTTTGACGGTATATGATTTGATTGAAAATGTCTTCAATCATGATCGAGATAAGTTTCTTTCGTGTACGTTAGACGAGCTAATCAGCATTACCAAAATAAAAGAGTATTCGCAAGAGGCTAAAGATGCGAACATGATATATGTTTTTCCTGAGGCGTTCGCCAATCTTAATCCATTGGCCAAACAAAAAAGGTTTGGAGCAGGAGTAAACGCTGTGGTGGATATTGGAGGAGGTACAACAGATATTAGCATCTTTATAGCCCCTCCAGGTAATGAGGTGAGGATATTTGACTATTCGTCAATACCCTATGGCGTTAATGCTATTGAAAAAAGAGGTTTGGAAGGTCACTTTGATTCCGTGAATGGTAAGATGAAGTTCTTTTCCAGAAAGATCATTTATCATGCTCAAAGTTTAGGTGTTAAACAGGTGGAGGCAGAAAAAATTGTAAAGCATAGACCAATAGTTTTTACAGGAGGAGGCTCCATGAGGCCTGAGCTTAGAAAGCCATATTGCGGATTCACGGATGTCAAGCATATTGGCTCTGCATTGTTGAAGAATTACTCTATAGATGATGCTATTGAATTGGCCAGTAAAATTCCACTCTTGTCTACGTCACTTGGATTGGCATTGTGTAGTAGAGATGACAGTAAGATACCGCTAATTTCATACAAAGAACTTTTTAAGTTTGTTGAAGAAGCATTTGTAATTGATCCTGGAATAATGGATGAACCAGAACATGCTGCAGATTATGGATTGGCTGATTATTGAAAAGTTTAAGATAGGTTCGGAATGAGTGAACTAATAGGTTGTACTTTTGCAAGAGAAAACGGATGAGAAACGATAATTTTTGAGACTATGCCGAATATGATAAATGATATGAAGATGACTAAATTCATAGATCTCTATTGGTTTATGGGTGATTCGTTGCGCGGTATATATAAAGGTATGGATTTTGGTGTGTTGTTCGCTTTTTTGTTATATTTGAGGCAAATTGATTGCTTGGTCGTAAAGTATAAGGAAGAAGTACATGATGGCGAATATGTGATATGCTCAGATATGGGAGAATGTGTTTGTTGTAGCGCAAAGGTATTTAGTATGTCTAGTAATACTGAGTTCTTGCAGCTATTAAGACGGACATTAGCTCAATTAATGCATGTTGAAGCTCAACATATTCATGGATTGGTTGAAGTGGTGAAAAGGCTCAACGGGAATGAGCTTGAAATGGATGAGTGGTTGCATTATTTCGATATGACAATAACAGCAGGGAGTGGGAGTAAGTATTATTCTATGTATTCACAACCGCATGAATTGTCGGAAGTGGTTGGTTTTCTTTTAGATGATAATGTTCGTAGCATTTTTGACCCTTTTGGTGGATTTATGGATTTCGCTACAACAATTAACGCATCATTCACAGTTAATGAAATTAGCAATTCGGTAAGAGATATTGCCATGTTTAGATTGGCAATGGCCGGTGTTATTGATCATTGCAGGATAAACAACACAGATTCGACATACTGGACTCAGGATGTGTTTGATGCAATAGTAACCGTGCCGCCGTTTGGTGTTAAAATGCATATGAGAGGGGATGGTGAAGGTGTTATTGAAAATTCTGAAATTGTTGCTATCAGACGGTTTGAGGAAACTACCAATGAATATGGACAATTGATTACTGTTGTTCCTGTTTCATTCTTGTATGGTGAGGCCGCGAGGATGAGATTGTTAAGAGAAAAGCTTACAAAAAAGAACTTGCTAGATTGCGTTATTCAGTTGCCAGGAGGTATTTTCCCACATACAGGGTTGGTGACGGCTATTGTTGTGCTGAAGAAGCAAAGAGAGAAAGGACAGCGGATAAAATTCATTGATGCATCGACTTGTTATATTAAGGATGAGCAGCGAAATGTGTTGGATGTTGAAGCTATCAAACGCCTTTATGAGGAGGGGCGTTTAGAGGTTACGACGGAGGAATTACTTAATCAAAATTGCTCTTGGGACGTTCAATGGTATTGGAACAGGTTGACGGCTGAATTTAGCCAGGGCTATACCATTGTGAAGTTGTCTGATGTGCTTGAACCTGCTCGAGTAACGAGACGCTATTCTGAAAGAATGGGCCGTTTTGTGAGTATAGGAAGTTTGCCTTCTGATTATTTCTCCTGTGAGAAAAGCCCAGAGGATTTTTCTGAGAAGGAGAGCATTGCAAATGCTTATAAACTAACAGAACCTGCAATACTGGTGTCGACGATGGGAGCACCTAGGCCAACTTATTGCAAAGCTTCTGAGGATTCTCCTGTTTTCGTCAAAACCGATGTCTGTGCTTTCAAAATAACGAATAAGACGATACATGAAGGGTATCTTTGCATGGAGTTGGCTAAAAGGCTTATTCCGACAGCGGGCGCGCTTTATCCCAGATTGTCGAGGACACAGATTTTGGAAACTTTTGTTGAGTTTCCATCGCTGGACGGAGAAAGAAGCTATGTTGAGCAGAAGAATATCTTCGACGAGGCAAGGCTGACAGCTGGCCTTAGTAAAGTGAAGGAAGAATGGCTTGAAGCCCTTTTGGAAAAGAGGAAGCATGAGTATATTGAAGAGGTGCGGAATCGTAAACACGATATGAAGACCCCGATGGGGCAAATGAGGAGTACATTAAAGTTATTGGTTAGTCTGGCTAACCAAATCACTGGTGAGCCAGCTGAAAAGCTTAGGCTGTATGTCCAGCGACAAAAAAGAGCAATGGACACACTTTCGGAAATTGTTAGCCATATTGCGGATGAGGAAGTGTTTGCAACGCCTGAGCCAATAAACCTTGGTGATGTGCTATCATCGTGCCAAACGGCTACAGAAAAATATGTTGTTGCATACTATCCTGATGAAGCCGTTCTTAAAGAAGCGGGATTAATTAAGCCGATGGTTATGATGGGGAAATCAGATTTGCTTCGTCTCGTTCAAAACATTATTGGGAATGCTATAGAACGTGGATTTGTGGATGATTATCCCGAATATTCGCTTAATATAAGCTTGACCATTAAGGAAGGTTTCTACGTTATTGATTTCGGCAATAATGGCCGACCTTTACCTGAAGGTATGACAAAGGAGCGCTATGGGATGAAAGGTGTGAAAGGCAAAGGCTCTGATGGAGAAGGTAAAGGTGGCTATATTGTGAAGAGCATTACGGAGCATTATGGTGGCGACTATGATGTCTATTCACAGCAATTTGCTGGAATGTGGTTCACGCATGTAATTGTCAAACTACCAATTTACCAAGACAATGAGTAAGTATAAAATACTTTGGATCGATGACAAATGGAAAGACATGGATTCCTTTAAGGAAGTTTGTGAGCTTCCTGAAAATGGCTTTGAGGTGGTGACTTGCACCAATGCCGAGGAAGGCATGGAAATCTTTGAAGCCCATCTTGAAGAATGGTCGGGTGTTATTCTTGATGCGAAAGTGTTCAAGGGTAAAGGCGACGAGGTTGATAGGCTCGCGGGATTGACCTATAGTTTAGATAAAATCAATGAGCTGAAGCACAAGAGGCAAGTGCCTTATTATATTTTTACTGGTCAGCCAGACACTGCATCAGGTACTGCCTTTGCGGAACAATATGAGGGAAAGTATTATGAGAAGGATAAAGATGAGGATAAGCTCATCGCAGACATCAAGAAAAATGCTGATGAGATAGAGGAAACGCAAATCATCCATAAATACCAGGTTGTATTTGACAACTGGCCAGAGTCGAAGCATGACCTTTTGAGTGTTCTAAAAGCGGTTGAGCATGAAGATTGGCAGGATAATAGAGTTTTCAATTCGATAAGGAAGATATTGAGCGATGTCATGTTTCGCCTTTATGACTGTGGCTATTGCTCTGTTGTGCATGACGGTTCTAACTTGGCGGATTGTAGCAGGGCACTTGGCGCGCCGAATATGTCGGACATCATACCTGTGTATATTCAAAGGAGTATGCATACTTGTGTAGAGGTGACCAATCCGGGAAGCCATCGGACGGAATGTGACAGCGCGGTTAAAGATGGGAAAGCTCCTTATTTAGTTAGGAGTATGACGTATGATTTGCTTAACATACTTTATTGGTGCAAGGATTTGCCCCCAGAGAAAGACAGAGAGAAAACTGTTGAGAGGGTTAGAAAATCCATGGAAGAGGTCGCTAGGAAAAAAGAAGAAGACAAGAATAGAAAAAGACAAAGGTATAACCAATAAGCAAATGAAATTTGCTTCAAAATGACTGAACCTATAAACTGTAATTTTGCAACGAAAACGAAAAACTAAACTTTTGAGATATGACTGAACAGGAACTTGCCAGTATGATCTGGGACGTGAAGGAAACGATTCGCGACACTTATAGCGATGCGGAGGTGGAGGATGTGATTCTGCCTTTTACACTGCTGCGACGCATGGACTGCATCTTGCTGCCTGTGCGCAACGAGATTGAAGCGGAGTTGGCCAAATACCCCGACGAGAAGACTAAGGAGGTGGTGCTGAAATCGCTGATGCGGAAGCATAAGCTTCAGTTCTATAACACCTCGGGCTTCACGATGAGCAGCTTGCTGGCCAAGCCTGCGGCCATTGGCCCTAACTTCAAGCTGTATTTGGAGGGCTATACGGACAACATTAAGGATATCATGAATAACTTCACGCATGAGGATGCGGAGAATGGCGACCTGACGAAGATCTATAGCCGCCTGCTGCGCGAGAACCTGCTGTATCAGGTGACGCAACAGTTCGCCAATATCGACCTCAGCCCCGAACAGGTGGATAACGCGAAGATGGGCACCATCTTCGAAATCATCATCCGCCGCGCGAAGGAAACGACAAACACCAAGGCGGGACAGTTTTACACGCCGAGGGATATCGTGAGGACACTGGTTTCGCTGGTGCTGTGCGGCAAGGAGGATGACATCCAGGTGCCTGGGCGACACTTCTCCATCTACGACCCCTGCTGCGGCACGGGCGGCATCCTGACCGAGGCGAAGAAGCATATTGAAGCCGAGGCGAAGCGGGCTGGCAGGAATGACGTGAAGGTGATTCTGAACGGACAGGAACTGAATGAGAAGACCTACGCCATCTGTAAGGCCGACATGCTGCTGACGGGCGAACTGATGAGCGGTGACATTGAGGTGGGCGACACGCTGGCCAACGACAAGTTTGCTGGCAAGACCTTCAATTATATGCTGGCCAACCCTCCGTTTGGGGTGGACTGGAAGAAGATTGAGAAGAAGATCACTTCGGAGGCCGAAGACCCCAACGGGCGTTTTGCAGCCGGACTGCCGAGCACTAACGACGGCTCGCTGCTGTTTCTGCAACACATGATTAGCAAGATGGACGCGGACAATGGCTCACGCATCGGCATTGTGCTGAACGGCTCGCCGCTCTTCAACGGCGATGCCGGAAGCGGCTGGAGCAACATTAGGAAGAGCATCCTTGAACGCGACTTGCTGGATGCCATTGTGGCCATACCCAAGTGCCTGTTCTACAGCACTGGCATTGCTACATATCTGTGGATCCTTGACAACAAGAAGCCTGAAAGCCATAAGGGCAAGGTGCTGTTCGTAAACGCGGAGAGCCAAGAGGAGTTTGCGGAGCTGCTGCAAAAGAACCTTGGGCAGAAGCGATACAGCATTACCGAGACGGCCACGGCGAGGATTGTGGAGCTGTACCGCAATTATGAGAATGCGGAGATGACGCTTGGCGGCGAGACGGTGCCTGTGGCGAAGCTGATGGATAGAGAAGACTTCCTCTATACGAAGGTGACCGTGGAGCGGCCATTGCGCGACGAAAAGGGCGAGCCTGTGCTGAAGAAGGGCAAGCCACAGCCCGACAGCAGCTTGCGCGACACGGAACGCATTCCGATGAAGACGGACATTGACGCCTACTTTAAGGATGAGGTGCTGCGGTTTGTGCCTGATGCCTGGATGGACAGGACGAAGGACAAGGTGGGCTGTGAGTTCCCATTTACGAAGCTGTTCTATCGATACAAGCCGCTGCGCTCGTGTGACGAGATTCTGGCCGAGCTGGTGAGCTTGGATAAGGAAATGGAAAGCGAATTGGCTAACCTGAAAACATAAGAATGATGGAAAAAAGCGAAATACAAGAAGCCCGTTTGGATGCCTTGTTTAAGAAGGTGTCGACATTGATTGAGCAATCGCGCCACTTGGTGTATGCCACGGTGAATGTGGCGGAGGTGAAGACCCGCTACGCGGTGGGACGCTACATCTTTGAGGATGAACAGCAGGGCGAACGCGCCAAATATGGCCAGCAGATTCTGAAAAACTTGTCGGCATTGCTCATGGAGCGTTTTGGCGGCGATTGGACATACGACACGCTGAAGCGTTGCCGCTATTTTTACAAGGCCTACGAGAATGTTTCAATTGGGGCAACATCATTGCCCCAATCGAAACAAAAAGGAGAAGTACTTGGAAATAAAGAAGTTGCAAATTGGAGCAACGGTGTTGCCACAATTCGTCTGCCTCGTTTCACACTCTCGTGGTCGCACTATTTGGTGTTGATGCGCATCGAGAATATTGAAGCGCGAAGCTTTTATGAGATAGAATGTGCCCAACAGCAATGGTCGGTGAAGGAACTCAGCCGACAGGTGGGCAGCAGCCTCTATGAGCGTCTGGCGTTGAGCCGCGACAAGGACGAGGTGATGCGCTTGGCCTTGGAGGGGCATACCGTGCAAAAGCCCGAGGACATCATCAAGAACCCGGTGACTTTGGAGTTTCTCGGACTGAATCCCGATGCGTCCTATTCGGAAAGCAAGTTGGAAAACGCCATCATCGGCAAAATGCAAAACTTCTTGCTCGAAATGGGGAAGGGCTTTCTCTTTGAGGCGCGGCAGAAGCGCTTCACCTTCGACGAACAGCATTTCTATGTCGATTTGGTGTGCTACAACCGCCTGTTGCGTTGCTATGTGCTTATCGACCTGAAGACGGCGAAACTGACCCACCAGGACCTCGGACAGATGCAGATGTATGTGAACTACTACGACCGCTATGTGAAGCTGCCCGACGAAAACCCCACCATTGGCATCCTTCTTTGTGAGGAAAAGAATGATGCTTTGGTGGAACTGACATTGCCTGAAGACGCACATATCTATGCCTCGCAATACTCGCTCTATTTGCCCGACAAAGCCCTGCTGCAAAGCAAGCTGAAGGAATGGATAGACGAGTTCAACGAAAACAACCCAAATGATTGATTATGAAACGTTACGACAAATACAAGCCCAGCGGCATTGATTGGATTGGCGATGTGCCTGAGCATTGGGAAGTGAAACGCGGTAAGTTTTGCACGAAACTCATCAGTGGTTTTCCGTTCGATTCTGGCAAATTCTCGTACGATGAGAATGATATGCCTTTGATTCGAATTAGGGATATTATGAATGGGCAGACCGAGGCTTATTATAATGGGTCTTATCCTGAAGAAGCTGTTGTGAAAAAAGGTGAGCTTTTGATAGGAATGGACGGTGATTTCAATATCGCTCGTTGGAGCGGAAGGGATGGTCTTTTAAATCAACGGGTTTGCAAATTAGTTTCGACGAAAGAATTGGATGAGGATTATGCTTTTTATCTATTGGAAAGACCTTTGAAATGCATCAATGATGTTACTTATGCTACAACAGTGAAGCATCTTTCAACTTTTGATATTTATGAAGCATTTCTTCCTGTTCCTCCGCTTGCGGAGCAAGAGGCGATTTCGGCGTATTTGGATGCTCGGTGTGCGGACATCGATAAGGTGGTGGCCACACAGCAGAAGCGGATTGCGCTTTTGCAGGAGCTGAAGCAGAGCGAGATAACGCAGGCGGTGACGCGCGGCCTGAATCCTGATGCCAGGATGAAGGACAGCGGCGTGGAATGGATTGGGATGGTGCCCGAGCATTGGGAGGTTAAGAAACTGAGGTTTTTAGGTAGTACCAAAAATGGGATAAGCAAAGGTGGTGATTATTTTGGCAAAGGTTATCCTTTTGTTAGTTATGGTGATGTTTATAAGAATTATGCTTTGCCAACTATGGTGGATGGTTTGGTGGAGTCTTCTGATGAGGAAAGAAATGACTTTTCGGTTGAGAAAGGTGACGTGTTTTTTACTAGAACATCGGAGACAATCGAAGAGGTTGGTTTTTCATCAGTTTGTGCCAAAACTATTAAAGATGCCGTTTTTGCTGGTTTCGTTATTAGATTTAGACCTCAAAAAGGTGTGCTGAATGTCGGGTATTCAAAGTATTATTTCAGATGTGACTTGCATAGGGCGTTTTTTGTGAAAGAAATGAATTTGGTAACTAGAGCATCATTGAGCCAAGAATTATTAAAGAACTTAATAGTATTGTTGCCGCCATTTGACGAACAAGCTGCTATTGCAGAATATCTTGACCGCCGATGCGGAGAGATTGACAAGCAGATTGGGGCGGTGACGAAGCAGATTGATTTGCTGAGGGAATATAAGCAGGCGTTGATTACGGAGGTGGTTACTGGGAAGTTTAGAGTTTAGAGTTTAGAGTAGTGGAGAGTTGAGAGTTGTTAGTTGTTCAGTTTGGAGTTTGGGGTAGTAGGGCTGTCACACTGTGGCAGCCGAGGTTGTTCAGTTTGGAGTTAGGGGTAGTAGGGCTGTCACACTGTGGCAGCCGAGGTTGTTCAGTTTGGAGTTAGGGTAGTAGGGCTGTCACACTGTGGCAGCCGAGGTCGTTCGGTTTGGAGTTAGGGTAGTAGGGCTGTCACACTGTGGCAGCCGAGGTTGTTCGGTTATGGTGCGAGGTATAGAAATGCATCGCATGCGTCTGAGGTTCAGTTGAGTGGTGGATTTGGTGCAATTTAGGTGGGCGAAATCTTACCGATTAGTGCAGTTTGTAATATAAAAAATTTACCGATTAGTGCAGTTTAGATTTGTAATTCGTTGAAAATTTGTATTTTTGCGGAAAATCTAAAATAAAGCGAATATGAATGAATTGGAAAGAGTGCTGCGCGACCAACAGGAAGAACTGAGAAGCACCGATTTCAGCCAGTTTGTCACCCGAAAAGAGGAGGAGCAAATAGACTTGAATAGTACTATGGCTCAAATCGTTATCGGTGTGCGGCGCTGTGGGAAATCAACGCTGTGTCAGAAGGTTCTGAAGCAAAGTGGTGTGGCATTTGCCTACGCCAATTTCGATGATGCGGTGTTGGCTTCAATGAAAGCCACCGAGATGAACCTCCTTATGGAAACACTCTATCGGATATATGGTGAGTTCACGCATCTTTTCCTCGACGAGGTGCAAAATATCGACAAATGGCCATTGTTTGTCAATAGGCTTCTTAGACAGAAAATCCATTTGATTCTCACGGGCAGCAATGCCAACCTGTTGAGTGACGATTTGAGTACGCACATCACTGGCCGTTACAATGAGATTAGGCTCTATCCCTTCTCCTTCGGTGATTATTGTGTAGCGAAAGAAATAGATACTCAATTGCTTACGACAAAAGCTGAAGGCCTGCGCCGCCATGCGCTCGACAATTACTTGATGCAGGGTGGTCTGCCAGAAACATTCACCTTGAAGAGCCAAGGCAAGTATGTCCGTTCACTTCTTGACGCCATTGTCAACAAAGACATTTGTAAGAGATACAAGATTCGTTACAAGAAAACGCTTCAGCAAATCGCCAATGGGCTTCTCGATCGTTTCTGTCAAGAGGTCAATTATCAGGATGTCCAAGAAACATACAAGCTGAAATCCGTCCATACGGCCAAGAATTACGTCAACTATATCGAAAAGGCCTATCTCGTGCGTTTGGTTCCTCGCTACTCATTCAAGAGCATCGAGCGGCAGAACTTTAGGAAGGTCTATGCCATCGACACGGCTTTCGTCACCGACCATACCGATGTGCTCCAAACTGACAATTGGGGCTGGCGGCTTGAGAATGTGGTGTGTGTGGAACTGCTCCGTCGAATGGAATATGCCACGCAAGAGCTGTTTTACATCAAGGAAAACCGAAGCTATGAGGTGGATTTCGCCGTTGTGGATCAAGGGCATGTGACGGAGTTGGTGCAGGTGACCTATGATTTCAGCAAGCCTTCAACGAAACTATATAATCGTGAAGTCGGAGGGTTGCTGAAAGGTGCTGCAGCCACACGATGCCACAATCTTTCACTCGTCATGATGCATGGTGAACCGCGTGATATCCAAGTTGGTGATTATTTGGTGCATTGCGTGTTGGTTACAGATTGGCTGTTGAAAAAATAATTCAAGTTCAGCATCAGTGAATGTATTTGATATAGTTTTGCAAAAGAGATACAAAAACATACAGTTATGAACGGATTGACTGAGAAAAAGTTTGAAGAGCATATCACGGATTGTTTAGCTGGTAGCCCGATGTATTGCCAGCGCGAGCACCAGGACTTCGACATCAAGAACATGTGCGACCGTGGCGAGCTGCTGCGCTTCATGAAAGCCCAGACGAAGGCATGGGCCAAGCTGACAAAGGAGTTTGGCGAAGGTGCCTTGGACGAGGTGGTGCGCGTGTATAACAGCACCCTCGACAACCAAGGTATGCTGCATGTGCTGAAGAAGGGCATCAAGATCAAAGGCATGGAGGTGAGGTTTGTGGCCTTCAAGGACGAAATGGCGCCCGAAGGGAGTGAGCCCGACCTGCTCTATAAGGCCAACCGCTTCGCGGTGGTGCGGCAGATGCGGTACTCTCTCGACAAGAAGGACAGCCAGAACAGCATCGACCTGGTTATCCTCATCAACGGCCTGCCCATCATCACAGCGGAGCTGAAGAATGAGTTCACCGACCAGAACTATACCCACAGCATCATGCAATACCGCAAAGACCGCAACCCAGACAACCGCTTCTTGCGGAGCTGCCTGGTGCATTTTGCGGTGGATAACAACTACGCCTTCATGACGACACGGCTGAAGGGTGACGACACCCACTTCCTGCCGTTCAACCAAGACAGCGTCAATCCGGCTATTGAAGGCGACTATGCGACGGCTTACCTGTGGCGTGACATCTGGCAAGCCGAGAGCCTGCTGAACATCATCGAGCATTTCATCAAGTCCTATAGGGTGAAGGTGACGGACAAAGAAAACACGGTTTTCTTCCCTCGTTTCCACCAGCTGAGGGCTGTGAGGAAACTGGTCGGCCTTGCCAAGACGGAAGGCGCTGGCCATAACTACCTGATTGAGCACTCGGCAGGTTCGGGTAAGACCAAGACGATGGCTTGGCTTGCCCACCAGCTGGCCAACACGATGGATGCCCAGGGCAATCCTGTGTATGACAGCATCATCATGGTGACCGACCGCATCGTGCTGAACGCGAACATGGCCGACGACGTGAATGCCTTTGAGGAGGTGGCCAAGACGGTGCGCGACATCCGAAAAGGATCCTATAAGCTGGCGGCGGCATTGGATGAAGCCAATCCCCCGCGCATCATCGTGTGTACTGTGCAGAAATTCAGCTTCGCGCTGCCGTTCCTGAAGAACAAAGCGAACAGGAAGTATGCCATCATCGTGGACGAGGCACACACGGCCATGGGCAACGAGGCCATGAAAGACTTGGCCGAGGCATTGACGGTGGACGACGGCACCCTGCTTGAAGAGGGCTATGAAGACACCTACGACCTGGCGTTGGCCTACATGCAGCGCATGAGGCAGAAGATGAGCCATCTGAGCTTCTACGCCTTCACGGCCACGCCGAAGGACAAGACCTATATCCTGTTTGGCCACAAGACCACCAAGGAGAGCAACAATGAAATGTTGCGCAGCATCGGCGGCGAGTATTACGAGGCGCATGACTACTACACCATGAAGCAGGCCATCGACGAGAAATTCATCCTCGATGTGCTGCAGAACTATGTGACCTACCAGACTATGTTTGAGTATGTGCAGAGAGAGTGGGATGACTTTGGCCCTAAGATGCCCGTCTATAAAGACGAGTACGAGAAGAAGAAAGCCATCAAGCTCATCATGGAGGCATTGAATGCCGACCCGAACAACATGAGGCAGAAGGCCAAGATGATGGTGGCGTATTTCATGCAGCACACCATCAACAAGATTGGTGGCCGAGCCAAGGCTATGGTGGTGACGGATTCGAGGAAATCGGCGGTGATGTACAAACAGTTTATCGACGAGATTATCCACTTGGAGTATAACGATGCCATCAAGAGCCTTGTGGCATTCTCGGGGAAGGTGGAGCTTGACGGCCAGACCTACAGCGAGGAGAGCATGAACGGCTTTGGCATCAAGGATAACGCCATCCGCGAGCAGTTCAACAAGCCTGAGTTCAAGATACTGATTGTGGCCGAGAAGTTCCAGACGGGCTTCGACCAGCCTTTGCTGCATACCATGTTCGTCGACAAGCTGATGGGTGGCATCCAGTGCATCCAGACGTTGAGTCGGTTGAACCGCTGCTACAGAGACGGACAGATAGAGAAGACCGACACGATGGTCATCGACTTCCGCAACCATGCGGAAGACGTGCAAGAGGCCTTCCAGAAATACTACCAGCGGACGGAGCTTGAAGGCGGGGTTGACCTGCAGCGGCTCTACACGCTGAAGAACAACATCGACAACTACAAGGTGTATAGTCCGGACGAAGTGAGGACGGTGGCCAAGGCAGTGGTGGAGAATCATCTTGACATTGTGCCTGGTGTGTTGGCTCACATCGTGAACAACTACGTGCTGCCCATGGGCACAAAGGACAAAGACTTGCTGCGCAAGTATGTGGAGCGGTATGTTAGAAGCTACGGCTTCCTGTCGCAGGTGATGGACTTCATCGACACGGAGCTGGAAGAGTTCTACATCTTCTGCAAGCTGTTCTACAAGTATCTGCCCTATACGAAAGAGACCTTGCCGATGGAGATACTGGAGCAGATCAATCTGGAGAAGCTGCGTCAGCAGCTGACCTTCGACGGTGCCTTGCCGCTGGAGGCCGAGGATGCCACGATTAAGACCACGACAGGCCAGGACCCGACGGCGAAGCGACCCGATGAGGAGCTGCCTTTGGCGGAGATCCTGAACATCGTGAATGAGCCGTACAAAGAGTTCCTGACCAGCCATGACAAGGTGGTGCGGAGCATCGTGGACGACATCCAAGAGGACGTGGAAATCATCGAGGCCTTTCGTGCTGGCAACAATCCCGACATCTTGGCGAAGCTCATCTATGAGAAGCTGATGGAGAAGGCCGAGGGCAACATCATGCAGTTTATGGACTTGCTGAAGGAGCTGAACGACGAAACGCCGTTCTCGAAGGCCTTCGTGAGTGCCATGGTTGACCTGATGGCCAAGAACACGGCCAGCGACCAGTCGCTGCCGTTTGACGCTCAGAAGCTCATCGCGGCTATCGTGGCTGACCAAGAGGATGAGTTTACGGAGCTGAAGTATTGGATTAGGCCGTTGCCCGAGGTGGTGGACACCTTCTTGCACCTGGTGGTGAAAGAGACGCTGCCGAAGTATGACGGCATGAACGACTTGATCAAAGACTCGCTGAACCACCTGTATTGCAGCGAAGGGATGCGCATGGTTGACCGCAGGAGGCATTTCAATTCCTTGCTCAGCAAGTATGAGGCCTTCCTGAAGAAGCTGTACTATATCCTCAACAACCATGAGATGCGGCCTGTGTTGGCCGACCATATCGCGCCGACCTTCATGGATGCGCTGCTGTCGTATTCGTGCCTGGCAGGATTGCGCAGCAACCCGAAGCCTGTGTATCAGAAATTCGCCACTTACTTGGAGCTGGTGAAGGGCTGGAGGAACGACGAATCACATGAGGCGGGCGTATCGACGGAGCAGGAGCTGAGAGCGGCGACGCATATCGTGGTGGCGATGTATGTGTTTTTGGTGTCGCAGATTACGGGCGAGCTGGAGGAAGTGGGGGCGATGGAGTAAAGAAGTTGTTCGTGTTATATCCATTGTTCAGATTTCTATGCTGATTATCAAGTGAGGTTGGTCTTGCCATAGAGATATGCTTAGTCGTTGGTGCCGATAGTTACTTGCTGAAAACAATAATGACGAATTGGGAAATAGTTATCAACACCTCTTGCAATAAACATGGTTTTATCATTACCTTTGCAAAGTCGCAAGACAAACGATTCGAATTTTAATTATCAACACTTTTAGGAAATAGCCATGGATGATACTATAGAAATCACGGAATCCAACTACAAGGGTTATTGTGCGATTGACATTGTCGCCTTTTTATTTGCGCAACCTGGTGCGATGGGGGAGCCGGGAGGGGTAGAGATCATCGATGCGCAGGGATGGTTCTACCACACAAATTATTGCTACAGAGGTGTAAACTATGACCAGCTTAAGGAAATTGTGCCGGTTCTGAAAGACTGCAAAATCGGTATCGTCGTCGGTCAACAAGTACCTGAAGGTTGGAAGGCTGTCTATCTGGGATTTGGCAACCATCTTGTCATCAAAGCAGATTATTATGAACAGTTTGATGAAGAGGCCCGTAACAGACACATTGAGGAAGCAGTCGAATTGTACCAACAATGGTACGGGATAGTGATGAACCTATGTAAAACAAAGCATTAACAATCCCATTGATATAGAACGAGCCTCAAAGACATTCCATATTAGGGTAAGGGAATGGTAATAAAGTGTAGCTAGAATATCTAAAGCTGGTACAGCTACTTTCTAAAGCTAGTACAATTCCCCAAGAAAAATGTGGTTTTTTATTTTTATTCCCCAAGGAAAGTGTGATTTTTTATTTCGTATTCCCCAAGGAAAGTGTAATTTTGCATGGTCGACTAGTGGTGTAATTGAATGGAATTATTATGAAACGATTGATATACAATAAATTAATAGAATGGAAAAATCGAAAGGAACACAAGCCTTTGATTTTGCTTGGTGCCCGCCAAGTGGGGAAAACGTACATTCTGAAAGAATTCGGAAAAAACGAGTTCAAAAACTTGGTTTATGTGAACTGTCATGGGGAAGATTTTGCCAAGAGTTTGTTCAGGGATTTGTCGGTTCAGCGCATAGTGACTGAGATTGAGCGGTATTATGAGACGAAAATCGTGCCTGGTGAGACAGTATTAGTGTTCGACGAAATCCAGGAGGTGCATAATGGAATAGCCTCGCTCAAATATTTCAACGAAGATTTCCCTTCGTTGCATGTGGCCGTAGCAGGCTCTCTGTTGGGAATCTCGCTTCGTGAAGACGAATCCTATCCGGTGGGCAAAGTGACCACAATGCGGATGTATCCGATGACCTTCGCCGAATACCTTTTGGCGTGCGAGCGACCTAAACTATTGGAAACGTTACAAAACCTCGAATGGGATTCCTTGTCGGTTATGGATGATTTGTTAGTGGAGTTGCTGCGCCAATACTATTTTACTGGCGGAATGCCTGAAGCTGTTAAGAAATACATTGAAACTCAGGATGTTGAATTGGTTAGGGAAGTCCAATATGAGATTTTGGATGCCTACGAGCGCGACATCGCCAAACACACCAAACCTCAAGTGGCTCGCATCCATCAGGTGTGGGAGAGCATTCCGGCACAATTGGCGCGCGAGAACAAGAAATTCATTTTCGGTGCAGTGAAGAAAGGAGGACGCGCTGCCGATTTTGAGATTGCCATACAGTGGTTGGTCGATGCTGGTTTGGTATATAAGATTGATCGTGTCAAAGAGCCTGTTATGCCGCTGAAGTTTTATGCCGACGGTTCTGCTTTCAAATTATATATGCTCGACTGCGGCCTACTAGCTTGCATGGCAGAAGCCAATCCCAACGCGATGCTGCTTGGCACGAACGCCTTCACTGAATTTAAGGGCGCGTTTGCAGAGAACTATGTGCTGCAACAAATGAAAGCCACACTTGACACAACGGTGTATTACTATTCGAAAGACAACTCGACCATGGAGGTGGATTTCCTTTTTCAGACGCAAGAGAGAGTGGTGCCTACGGAAGTAAAAGCTGAAGAAAATGTCAAATCCAAGTCGCTGTCCTTGTTTATTAACGAAGATTTCAAAAACCTGAACCTTAAAGGTTTGCGGTGCAGCATGAAACCCTATATTGACCAAGGCTGGATGGAGAATATTCCGCTTTATGCCGTAGAGGAGTATTTGAAGAGGAATAACGATAAGAAATCCCTCATTAAGTGATAAACTTTGTAAAATTCTCCCTATAATAGTGCTTTTTTTCTTCAAAAATCTCCCTATATAAGGGATTTTTGTTATTTTTGCCGCAAAATAGGAGGAGATATGATAGATAACACCTTAATCGCCTATATGGAGGAGATGCTTCGCCAAACGCCTACTGACTTTGTACGCTATATGGCTGACCTTATTGATTGGGACGGCAGATTGGTGGGCATTGTCGGCCCACGAGGCGTTGGCAAATCGACTATGCTGTTGCAACGCCTTAAGGCGCATCGAAAGGATGGATTTTGGCTGTATGTTTCGGCTGACCACATCTATTTTGCTAATCATAGTCTGGTGGATTTGGCAGATGATTTCGTGAAAGAAGGCGGCACGCATCTTTACATCGACGAGGCGCACAAGTACCGCAATTGGTCGCGTGAATTGAAACAGATTTATGATGTGCATCCAGATTTGCATGTCGTGTTCACAGGCTCTTCAGTGCTCGACATCACAAAGGGCGAGGCCGATTTGAGCCGTCGTGCCTTGATGTATTCCATGCAGGGATTGTCGTTTCGAGAGTATCTTGAATTGTTCCATGACGTGAAAACGGAAAAGCATACATTGGCAGAGATTTTGGCGCACAAGGTTGAGCTTCCAGTCCCGCATCCTTTGCCGTTGTTTCGTGACTATATGGCCTTTGGCTATTATCCCTTTGCCAAGGAAAACGGCTTCTCCATCAGGATGGAGCAAATCATTTCGCAGACGATTGACTCTGACATCCCCCAGTATGCCGACATGTTGGCTTCCACGGCGCGGAAGCTGAAACAAATGCTGGCAGTGATAGCGGAATTGGCTCCTTACAAGCCCAATGCAGACAGTCTCGCATCAGAATTGCATGTCAGCAAAAACAATGTGCCCGACTATTTGACTTATCTCGAAAAGGCGGGAATGATAGGCCTGCTGCGCGATGATACTGGCGGTCTGCGTGGTCTGGGAAAAGTGGAAAAGGTTTATGTGGACAATCCGAGTTTGATGACGGTATTAGCCAATGGTAAACCCGAAATGGGCAACCTGCGTGAAACGCTTTTCTACAATCAAATGCGGGTGATGCACAAGGTGCTTGCCTCAAGGGAATCGGACTTTGTCGTTGGTGATTACACTTTTGAAGTTGGTGGACGAAAGAAAGGAAAGAAGCAAATCCAAGACATTCCGAATGGTGTTGTCGTAAAGGATGACATTGAATTTGGTCATGGCATAGTCATTCCACTTTGGCATTTCGGCTTGACTTACTGACAAAAAGGCAACAAAAAAGCCCCTCAATTTCTTGAGAGGCTTTTTTGCGTTTAACCGAGATAACTCTTCAGGATCTTGCTTCGGCTGGTGTGTTTCAACCGGCGTATGGCCTTTTCCTTGATCTGGCGCACGCGCTCGCGCGTCAGGTCGAATTTCTCACCGATCTCTTCCAAGGTCATTGGGTGGCTGCCG
>JAEEGK010007309.1_pt1 | contig 26338 bp, 25 predicted proteins | sample 8958771 | NCBI WGS metagenome assembly JAEEGK01 (sample SAMN16246547, study PRJNA631951) | gut metagenome | biome: gut microbiome; feature: rumen; material: SC-attached | host: Bos | place: Iran: Karaj | collected 2018-10 | reverse complement strand
GGAGGTGTCCCACCCGTTCCCATCCCGAACACGGAAGTTAAGCCCTCCCGCGCCGATGGTACTGTTCAATCGGGAGAGTAGGTCGTTGCCAGGCTTTTTTATTTTCTTATAGCTTTTCTATTTTTCAATAATTTAAAAAAATCTTAAAAATTTTTTCTGAAAGTCAAATCAAAAATACATTTTCCGCAGTATATACCATCGGAGGCAGTTTATGTTTGTATTGAATTATTGTCACGGTGGATTTGATGGAGACATAGTCTCTGTTGAGGCAGACCTCAGGATGGGCATCCCTGGAATCGATATTGTGGGGATGGCCGATGTGGCTGTGAAGGAATCGGCAGAACGGGTCAGGATTGCAGTAAAGAATTCAAACCTTGATTTTCCTAAAGGAAGGGTGGCTGTAAATCTGGCTCCTGCCGGAGTTAGGAAGGAAGGGGCCTATTTTGACCTTTCCATAGCAATTGCCATACTTAGTCAGTTCGGCATAATCATGCCTAACGATTTCAAGGTTATGGTTCTGGGAGAGCTTGAGCTTTCAGGCAGGATCAGGGCTGTGAAAGGAACGCTCTCGGCTGTGATTGCAGGGCAGGAGGCAGGAGTGGACTATTTCATAGTCCCCGAGGATAACTATCTGGAGGCCTGCTCAGCGCTGGCAAAGAATATCTATCCATGTTCATCCCTGTTGAATGCAGTGGATATACTGAATGCCCTGGCTGTCCATGCACACCTTGCAGCCCCCGTTCCCCAGCTTTCTCCCCAGGCCGCAAACCAGGATTTCTATGGGGACATGGCCGATATCCAGGGACAGGAATACCTTAAGCAGGCTCTCTTGACTGCGGCCTCTGGCAGGCACAACATAATGCTGTTCGGCCCTCCGGGAAGCGGCAAGACCATGGCGGCCCAGAGGCTGGTGACCCTGCTGCCGGATCTGGATTACGAAAAATCCATAGAGACAACCAGAATCCATTCCATAGCAGGAATACTGCAGAACGGCTGTGGTCTTGTGGGCCGCCCGCCTATGCGTATGCCGCATCATACCGCTTCCCTGGAGGGAATTATAGGGGGTGGAAAATATTTGCGGCCTGGGGAGATTTCCCTGGCCCATAATGGTATTCTGTTCCTGGATGAAGCGCCGGAGTTCCACAAGAATGTTCTCCAGAGCCTCAGGGAACCGGTGGAACGGCGCAGGGTGGATTTAGCCAGGGCAGGGAAGAACTACTGGTATCCGGCCGATTTCCAGCTGGTTATGACCACCAATCCCTGCCCCTGCGGCAACCGGGGAAAGGCAGACAGCGTCTGTGTATGCTCCAACAGCGAGGTGAGCAACTACTGGAAAAGATTGGGGGGTGCCCTGCTGGACAGGATTGATATCCGCATTCCGGTAAGGCCGCTGTCTGCCGAGGATATGGTTGTATCCTCGGGGCAGGTGGCAACCAGCGCAGAACTCCGGCAGCAGGTGGAAAAGGCACAGAGTATACAGAAAAAGCGTTTTGAGGGAACTGACATATTTTACAATTCTCAGATTCCCCCTGGCCGCCTGAACAAATACATCCAGATGGAAGAGGATGCCCAGGAGGTTTTTGCAAAGGCAGTGAAGCGGTTCTCCCTTTCCACCAGGGCCTGTCATTCGGTTCTCAAGATTGCCCGCACCATAGCAGACATGGCAGGGTATCCTGACATCATGCTCAAAAAAGAGCATATTCTGGATGCAGTGCAGATGCGCCGTTACGGGGACAGTGACTTTTTCTGGAACTGAAGTACTGATAATTGAATTAAATCAGTTTATGTATTACATTGATTGCAATGGCAAAGCTGATAAAAAAATGTGCTGTTCCTGCATTGATCATATTTCTCTGGTGGCTTGTAGTGCGCTGTTTCCATGTGAACGCATTCCTGTTCCCACCGCCAGACCGTATCCTGGCCGCATTCAAGCGCCTTATAGAGCGGGATGAGCTGCAGAGGAATATCAGCACCTCCTTTGTCAGGGCTTTCAGAGGCTTCTCTCTCACCGTGATATTTGCTATTCCCCTGGGAATCCTGTTCCATTCCTTCCGCAGGTTCTTCTCTTACTTCGATGGTCTCATGAACTTCCTGAGGAATGTTCCTCCTCTTGCCATGATTCCGCTTCTTATCCTATGGTTCGGCATAGACGAGGCATCCAAGCTGGCAGTGATTGTACTTTCCTGTTTCTTCCCTATATTCCTCAATACCCTGTCCGGCCTTAACAATGTGGACAAGAAGCTCCTGGTCATGGGGGATTCCCTGGGACTGACCCGGTTTGAGAAAATCCGTTATATTCTTATTCCGGAAGCTGCACCATCGGTGATTACAGGACTCAGGTTAGCACTGGGCAACAGCTGGCGTGCTCTTATTGCGGCAGAGATGATTGCCGCTTCCAGCGGAATAGGATATATGATTCTGGATGCCGAGGAGATGGCAAAGACTGATGTGGTTTATGCTGGTATCATTGCTATAGGCATAATGGGACTTTTTATGGATAAGATGTGTCTCCTTATTATGGCGAAGCTCTGTCCATGGGTGGAGGATGTGAAAAGTGAGTGATATTTCTGTATCTGGGATCACCAAGCAGTTCGTCCTTAAAGAAAGGACAATCACTGCAGTGGACAACATCTCCCTCTCCATACAGGATGGCGACTTCATCACAGTGGTAGGACCCAGCGGCTGTGGCAAAAGCACTCTGCTTCATATAATCGGCGGACTCCTTGCCCCCGATAAAGGCTCCATATCCTTCGAGAAAGGGACAGGACGCTGCGGCTTTGTGTTCCAGGAGCCCCGCCTTCTTAACAGCAGCACAGTACGGCAGAACCTGATGCTGGCCATGAAGCATATCAAGAGCAACAAGGAGAAGGAGCAGGTTATGGCAGACACCCTCTCTTTCCTTGAGCTATTAGAATTTATCGATGCATACCCTAACCAGCTTTCAGGAGGTATGGCCCAGCGTGCCGCAATTGGGCGTGCCCTGTGCCGTCAGCCCGATGTAATGCTTATGGATGAGCCTTTCAGCGCCCTGGATGCATTCCTCCGGAAGAAGCTTCAGGATGAGCTTATCCACCTCTATCAGGAGAGGCATCTTACCATAGTTTTTGTGACCCACGATGTGTCCGAGGCAGTCTACCTGGGAAAGAAGGTGGCAATAATGAATGCAGGGCGCATAGAGAAGGTGATAGATGTGAATCTGGACTATCCGCGCAAAAGGAGCAGCCTCGAGTTCAACACTATCTCCGAGACAATTCTGGACACTATTGCTGACTTGCGTAAATAACATAAAATCTGTACTATAAAAATAATGGAAACTTTGAAGGGAATTCCAGCATCGCCTGGTATATACATCGGAAAGGCATTTCTCTACCTGGAAGAAAAGATCACAGTCACCAGATATAAGGTTGAGGCTGATCAGATAAAGGATGAGCTTTCTCGTCTGGATAAGGCTTTTGAAGATGCGCGGAACGAACTTGAGAACCTGAAGGTTGTAAACAGCGGTATCATGACCAGCGGTGAAAGTTTCCTTATAGACACCCATATCATGATGCTCAGCGATCCCGATTTCAGGGGCAAGATAGACAGATATCTGAAAAAATATAAAGTCAATGCAGAAGCTGCAGTCTTCACCTCCATAAAGGAATATATAGGAGAGCTTTCTCTGTCCGAGAACACCTATGCAAAGGAGAGGATCAGCGACTTCCGTGATATTGCAAGGCGTGTCCTGGGCAAGCTTACATCCAGGTGCCTCCGTAACCTTACTTCCCTTAATGAGGAATGTGTTGTAGTTTCCCGGGATATACTCCCTTCAGATGCCATAGTGATGGACAAGACCAAGGTGAAGGGTATTGTTCTTGAGGCCGGTGGACGGACTTCTCATACTGCAATCATAGCAAGAGCTTTCGGAATCCCGGCAGTGCTGGGTGTTCAGGACATACTGCAGAAGGCAAACCGTGACTGCACCATAATTGTGGACGGTTACGGTGGAAATGTTGTCATAGACCCTGACAAGGCAACTATTGAAGCCTATATTGAGACTTTGGAGAAGAACCATCAGATTGCCCAGTCCCTGCGCCGCTATATCCAGAAGGTGGCACAGACCGACGACGGCAGACGTGTCTTCATCAAGGCCAATATTGAGTTCCCCGAGGAGATAGAGAATGTGGAGGCTCTTGGAACCGACGGCGTGGGATTGTTCCGCTCCGAATTCCTCCTTATGCAGAACGAGTATCAGAAGGATGAGGAGAAGCAGTTTGCTGTTTATAAGAAGATGCTTGAGCGGGCAAATGGACAGAGCGTCACAGTCCGCACCCTTGATATAGGCGGTGACAAGATGCTTGCCGACCATGGGGACAACAGCGAGCGGAATCCCCTTTTAGGCTGGCGTGGAATCCGCTACAGCCTTACAGAGCAGGATATGTTCATCTGCCAGCTCCGGGCTCTTTACAGGGCCTCTGTATATGGAAGCCTCAAGATTATGTTCCCTATGATAGCCACCATGGAGGAACTTGAGTCTGCCCTTGATATAGCAGCTCAGGTGCGCTCTTCTCTTAAGAATGAAGGCTATAAGATAAACGAGAATGTTCCTGTGGGAATGATGATGGAGGTTCCTTCTGCAGTGCTGGCTGCCGATGCCTTTGCCGAGAAAGTGGCATTCTTCTCCATAGGAAGCAACGACCTTATACAGTACACTATGGCAATGGACCGGGGCAACGAGCGTGTCGCATATCTTTATCAGCCTTTCAACCCTGCAATCCTGCGTCTTCTGAAGATGGTCATAGATGCCGGTAAGAAACGGGATATAAGAGTAAGCGTATGTGGAGAGATAGCTGCAGATCCGCTGTGTGCAATAGTTCTTCTGGGCATGGGCATTGATGAGCTTTCCATGAGCTCCCAGAGCATCTCGGTCATCAAGAAGATTATCAGAAATGTCCTTTTCACCGAGGCTAAGGAGACTGTTGCTGAAATTATGAAGATGGACAACGGAACCAAGATTTATAAATATCTCAGGACAAAATACAATGACAGATTTGGAATCTATCTCTGAAAAGAAATTTCCCTGTGTAGTCATAGCCGGCCGGCCGAATGTCGGCAAATCCACACTGTTCAACCGGTTCCTACGTAAGCGCAGAGCTATAACTGATCCTATCCCCGGTGTAACCCGGGACCCCATAAGTGGAACCTGCGACCTTGCAGGCCGTAAGATTAAGCTTACCGATACCGGTGGAATCGATTATTCCAAGGAAGGTTTCGCCTCCCTCATCACAGAAAAAAGCCTTGCGGCTCTTGAGGAGGCTGACCTTATACTGCTTCTTCTCGAGGGAAAGGATCTGAACAGTGCAGATGAGCATATCATCCAGGTTATGCGCAAGTATACAGACAAGGTGTTCCTGGTGATCAACAAGCTGGATTCGCCGGAGAAGGATGATGATGTATGGAACTACCATTCCCTGGGCTTCAAGACAGTCATCGGAATCTCATCTTCCCATGGAAGGAACATCGACACACTGGTCTCTAAGATGAGGGAATTCCTTGATGCAAAGAATCCGCCTGAGAACGACCTGCCGGAAGATGAGGCACAGGAACAGGCCGAGAACGCCAGGATAAACGAGATAAAGCTCTCTATAATAGGGAAGCCTAATACAGGAAAGTCCACCCTTATCAACTGCCTTACAGGAAAGAATCTCTCAATAGTCTCTGATGTCCCAGGCACAACCAGGGATGTTATAGAGGGGCAGTTTGTATATAGGGATATAAAATACACTATCTATGATACAGCCGGAATCCGCCGGAAGAAGAAGGTTACAGAGGATGTGGAGTACTATTCTGTGACCCGGGCTATAGGCAGCATAGAATTTGCCGAGGTGGTGCTTCTTATGGTGGACTGCACCGAAGGGCTTACCGATCAGGATAAGAAGATTGCCAGCCAGATTGTGAAGAAGGGGCGGGGTGTTGTCATTGTCCTGAACAAGTGGGACATGAAGAGCCACATCCCAAATGCGGAGCAGGCTATGAAGGACAGGCTCCAGTTCCTGTTCCCTATTCTGGATTTTGCGCCGGTGGTACCGATCTCGGCAAAAGAAGGGCAGGGAATCGACAAGCTTCTGGATGCCGTATTCAAGGTTAAGAAGCAGCTTTTCACCAGGGTCAGCACATCAGAGCTGAACAAGGCGGTGCGGGAGTGGGTGGATGACTATCCTGTTCCTGCGGCCAAAGGTATTAGATACAAAATAAGATATGCTACACAGCCCGAGGTGTTCCCCACCAGGTTCATACTGTTTGTGAACCGGGCCGACCGCTTCCCAGATGCTTATATCAGCTATATCAAGAACAAAATCCGGAAGCGTTTCCGCCTGACCAGTATTCCTTTTGATGTGGAGATAAGAGAGACCAAGAGCGGCAGAGAGGATGAGTGACAAAAAGACCAATGCCATGCGCATCCTGGATGGGCTTGGAATAAAATACTCAGTCACAGGATATGATGTGGACCCGGATAACCTGGATGCCCTTTCCGCAGCTGCAAAATTAGGGGTATCTCCGGAATGCATATTCAAGACCATTGTAATGCGCAATGAAAAGAACCTTATCTTTGTCTTCTGTGTCAGCGCTGAGTCGGAGGTGAACCTTAAGAAGGCCAGGGCAGTCTCAGGCAGCAAGGAGATCAAGCCGGTGAAGATGACAGAACTGCTGGCCCTTACCGGATACATCAGGGGCGGATGCTCCCCTGTCGGAATGAAGAAAAAGTTTCCTCTTTTCATCGACGAGACAGCTACCCTGTTCGATGAAATCTATATCAGCGCCGGGGTGAGGGGCAGGCAGCTTATCCTTTCTCCCGACGATCTTGTCAAAGCAACAGACGGCACCTTCGCCGATGTGGCTACAACTGTTGCCACTTGAACTTTTTAATTATATTTAATACGCTTAAGTTATGAGTACTAAATCAGATAATATTGTATCCCGATTTGCATACAAAGTGTTTATCGACGGATTGTCAGGAATGGCTCTGGGCCTTTTCTCAACACTGATTGTAGGAACTATTTTGGCCCAGATAGGAACTCTTTTGGGTGGCTCTGTGGGCAAGACTGTAATAAGCATTGCCAATGTGGCCAAAGGTCTTACCGGCGCGGGAATCGCAGTCGGTGTAGCATATAAGTTCAAAGAGTCGCCACTGGTCACTATATCGGCAGCTGTAGCTGGTCTTGCCGGTGCCTTTGCCAGCTCCATATTGAGCGGCGCTGCCTTTGCAGGCGGGGCTCTTACACTTAAGGGACCTGGGGAGCCGCTGGGTGCTTTTATTGCTGCTTTCATAGGCATTGAGCTTGGCCATCTTGTGTCAGGCCGCACAAAGCTGGATATTCTTATCACTCCTATTGTCACTATAGTCACAGGTGCTCTGGTTGGACTCTGGGTGGGTCCTCCTATCTCCAAGTTCATGATAGCTGTGGGCAATCTTATCAACTGGGCTACTGTCCAGCAGCCGGTAATCATGGGTATTCTGGTTTCTGTAATAATGGGTATGTGTCTTACCCTTCCTATTAGCTCTGCGGCTCTTGGAATCATCCTGGGACTTTCCGGAATTGCCGGAGGTGCCGCTGTTGCCGGCTGCTCTGCCCAGATGGTGGGCTTTGCAGTCATGAGTTTCCAGGACAATGGAATAAGCGGTCTCTTTGCCCAGGGTATCGGAACCTCCATGCTCCAGATGCCTAATATAGTCCGCAAGCCTGTTGTCTGGCTGCCGCCTATTCTGGCCAGCGCAGTCCTTGGCCCTATATCTGCCAAGGTGCTGGGAATGGTGTGCGGTCCGGTGGGAACAGGAATGGGCACCTCCGGCCTGGTTGGACAGATTGTCACTTATCAGACTATGTCTGCAGCTGGTGTGAACAGCGGAATAATCCTGGCCGAGATTCTTATTATGCATGTGGCTGCTCCTGCGGTGCTGACTCTGCTCTTTGCATCGTTCATGCGCAGGAAAGGCTGGATCCAGAGCGGCGACCTTAAGCTGGATATCTGATTTATGCTCTCAGCTGCCAAGTACTTCCAGCAGGGTAACTACGATAAAGTTATCCGCATCCTCGAACCTCAGGTGTTTGAGCACCGGGACGACTGGAAGTTCTACAGCTATTTAGGTTATTCATCCCTTTATACCGGAGATTTCGTCAAGGCAAGCTCATATCTCAAGCGGGCTCTTCAGATTAATTCCTCTGCAATTGAGCTTATGTACGGAATTGCAGTTCTCCATCTCAAGAGGGGAGAAAATGCCGATGCAGTGCGTATCTGGCTCCATATTCTTCATAAGAACCCAGATGATATCTATGCGAAAGAAGGGCTTGATTTCATCAATTCAACCGACAGCAAGCAGATGGGCAGTCTCCTGACCTTGAGAAAGTGCCGCAGTTTTCTTCCCTGCCGGGATAATCGAAGGAAGTATCTGACCAAAGTCGGGATTGCAGGGGGTATCCTGTTCATCGCCCTGGCTGCCGCTGTATTCATGGCAGTCACCTGTCAGACTGGGGAGGTAATGTGAGGGCTGTGGTGCAGAGGGTATTTGATGCCCGGGTTCAGGTTGATGGTCAGTGCATTGGAAAGATTGCGAGAGGGCTTTTAGTCTATCTGGGGGTCCACAAGGATGACACTGACAAGGATTTTGATTATATTTTAGACAAAGTTATAAACCTGCGTATTTTTTCGGATGATGCAGGCAGGATGAACCTTTCTCTCCTTGATACAGGGGGAGATATCCTGGTGGTGTCCCAGTTCACTCTGTTCGGCGACGCCCGTCGTGGCAGAAGGCCTTCCTATGGGGAGGCGGCCGGCAATGAGAAGGGAAACCTCTATTACCAGCGGTTTCTGCATGAGCTTAAGGAGAAGGGGATTAATACAGCATCGGGACAGTTCGGTGCCGATATGCAGGTTGCATATACAAACGATGGTCCAGTGACCATACTTTTGGACTCGTTTAAAGTTTTTTGATAGATTTTTTAAGAAAATTGTTGTAAAATCAAATCAAAATGAAAAAAAATGTTGTTTAACCATTTAGGAGGCCTTATATGGGAAAAGAAAAGAAAACAGGAAATGAAGAAAAAGCAATGGCTTTGGAAGCCGTAAGACTCCAGATGGAAAAACAGTTTGGAAAAGGCTCTATCATGAAGCTGGGGGACAAGGCAGCCAACACAGGGGTGCAGGTAATTCCGACCGGTGCGCTGACACTGGATGCTGCATTGGGAATAGGAGGTTATCCAAAGGGAAGGATCATCGAGATTTATGGCCCTGAATCCTCTGGAAAGACAACCCTGGCGCTTCACGCTATCGCAGAAAGCCAGAAGCAGGGCGGTATTGCAGCCTTTATTGATGCAGAGCATGCACTGGATCCAGTGTATGCCGCAAACCTTGGGGTGAACACCGACGAGCTGTGGGTGTCCCAGCCCGATACCGGCGAGCAGGCTCTGGAGATTGCAGAGTCACTGGTCCGCTCCGGTGCCGTGGATATTATAGTTATCGACTCGGTTGCAGCCCTTACTCCGCAGGCAGAGATAGAAGGGGACATGGGAGATTCCCACATGGGACTCCAGGCCCGTCTTATGAGCCAGGCCCTCAGAAAACTCACCGGTATTCTTGCCAAGTCCAACACCTGCCTTATCTTCATCAACCAGCTGCGCATGAAGATCGGTGTGATGTTCGGCAACCCGGAGACAACTACTGGCGGAAATGCCCTTAAGTTCTATTCATCCATCCGGATGGAGGTGCGGAAGATCGAGACCATTGACAAAGGTGCCGATGATGTAATCGGAAACAGGGTGCGGGTCAAGATCGTGAAGAACAAGATGGCTCCGCCGTTCAAGAAGACCGAGCTTGAGATTATGTTCGGCAAGGGAATATCTGTATCTGCCGCTCTGATAGATGCAGCCATGGCTTTCGACATAATCCAGAAGAGCGGAAGCTGGTTCTCCTACAACGGCGAGAAGATAGGCCAAGGAAAGGAAAACACCAAGCAGTTCCTGGAGTCCAACCCGGATCTGTTTGCCGAAATCGATGCAAAAGTACGTGCAGCTTTGTTCCCGGCACCGCAAGAGAGTAAGAAAAATGAGTGATTTGACACAGGAAAATGTTACAGTTGATGAATTTGCCGATATCCGGCCCTATGAAGGAAAAGAGTTTACCGATGCCCTTGCCAGGCTTCTGGCAAACAAGAATTTAGTCACTGTATTCCGCAGGCAGGCATGGCCTGCATTCCCTGAGTTTTTTGCACCGGTGGTGGATACCCTCTGCCACTGGTATCTTAAATGGCTTTTAAGGGGTGTCAAAACTTCGGACGAGCTTCATGCCCTTATTCTGGAAAGGCTTATCAGCTTTGTAGTAAAGGCTACTATGTCGGAGTTCACCTCCACCGGAAGCGAAGATCTGGAGGCGGGAAAGCATTACCTCTTTATTTCCAACCATCGGGATATAGCTATGGATCCGGTGGTGGCCGACTACATGCTTCTTAAGCGGGGATTCCCCAGTTTCCAGACTGCATTCGGCGACAACCTTCTTACTAGCCGTGAGGTTTCCGATGCCATAAGGATAAACAAAGCCTTTATTGTGCAGCGGGGCCTTGAGCCGCTGGCGCAGCTTAAGTCTTCCATGACACTTTCCAGATATATCCGGGAGACAATATACAACAAGGATTCCATCTGGATTGCCCAGCGGGAAGGTAGAGCCAAGGATGGAGATGACAAGACCAACCCGGCAATAATCAAGATGTTTGCCCTCTGCAACCGGCAGACCGGGCTTACATTCACCCAGTATATCAACAGCCTTAACATAATCCCGGTGGCTGTCTCTTACGAGTTTGACCCCTGCGACAGGCTCAAGGCCCGGGAAGCGGCCCGGCGTATGGAGAAGTCGCTTAAGAACGAGGTTTACGAGAAGCGGAAGAACGAGGACTTCATAAGCATAGTCCTGGGTATCCAGAACAAGAAGGGCCGTGTCCATGTCGCCTTTGGAAAGCCGCTTTACAGTGAAGAGTGGAAGAATGCCAAGGAAGTGGCCCAGGCTATCGACGATTTTATCCTGACCCATTACAAGCTGTGGCCATGCAACTATGTGGCATATGATATCATGCATAATTCAGATAAATATGTGAAAAACTATACCAAGGAATACAGGGACAAATTCATGGCCCGTTTCAGACGGATTCCTCAGACAACATTGCCTTATCTCCTTGGTGCCTATGCAAAGCCGGTGGAGAATGCGGAACTCTATACTGAATAAACTTATCCTGATTATATGCCTCGTCCTGATTCTTGGAAGCTGTTCCGAGAGTGCCCCTAAGATAAGCCAGACCTTCTGGCAGATCAACCTTGTGCACGATCAGAAGACAGGAAAGAATTCCCAGGCTCTTACTATATTTGTCATGGCATCGGATGAAGATGGCGTTGATGATATGGACAAGATGTATGTCATAAACGACGAGCATCAGCTTTACTGGGAAATTTCCGGATCCAACCTCAGATTGGAAAAGTACGGAGAAAACGAGGTTTGGATGGGAAGCAATTTTATAACCATGTCCACCCCGGGGGAGAGCATTCCAAGCGGGACATACCGCATAATGCTGCTGGACTCGTCGGGAGAACGGGCAAAGTCCTCAGTTGTCATTAGCAACAACATAAAGGCTGTTCCAGAGAAATGGCCAACCCTTACTAAGATGGGAAACAGCCTCAAGGTGGATGGCAAGGCCGATTTTGTATGGGGAGTTCAGACAGATGGCACCTTCGGCGGCGAGTTCCAGGTGGATTCGGGCATAGCAAACATCGGCGGCAAGAGATTTCCCCTCTACTATCTTTACAGTTATCTGCCGGACAAGGGTTACGGCCTTATAAACGGTCCCTTCTGATAGGGCAGGACAAAAAAAAGAGCAGCTTTCAGGCTGCTCTTTTTTATCATCAGTTTAAAAACGTTCCCGTTATTTAGCTGCTTCTCTCTTTCTCATATAGATGAGGAATACAACCAGGATTGCAAATCCGAAGATGATGGATGCGAATGCATTCTTGATGAATCCGGCAAAGATGTATGTTATGAATGAGATGATTGCAACAGAGATTGCATATGGCAGCTGTGTTGCCACATGGTTCACGTGGTTACACTGAGCACCGGCACTTGCCATGATTGTGGTATCGGAGATAGGTGAGCAGTGGTCGCCGCATACAGCACCAGCCATACAAGCAGAGATGGAGATGATTCGGATCGGGTCTCCTGCGTCTGGGAATGCTGCGATGCAGATAGGAATAAGAATACCGAATGTTCCCCAGGATGTTCCTGTTGCGAATGCAAGACCGCATGCAATGAGGAAGATGATTGCAGGGAGGAAGTTCTTGAAACCTGCTGCGCTCTGTCCTACTACACCTGCTACATAGTCTGCTGCTCCCAGGCTGTCTGTCATAGCCTTAAGAGTCCATGCCAGAGACAGGATAAGGATAGCTGGAACCATTGCCTTGAAGCCCTCTGGAACACAAGACATACACTCCTTGAAGGAGAGGACTTTTCTTGGCAGATAGAAGATCAGGGTTATGATAAGTGCTGCCATGGAACCGATCACCAGACCTACTGATGCGTCGCTGTTTGCGAATGCATCGACAAAGCCGCACTTGTCCTCGCCGGTAGCGAAGAATCCACCGGTATAGATCATGCCGAGAACACACATTACAATAAGGATTATGATTGGGAATACCAGGTCAATGACCTTGCCGTTTCCGATGGCTATGATCTGGCCGTCTGAAGATTTCTGTGTGGCTCTTTCAACAGCTGCTTCGAACTTCTTCATCGGTCCGAAGTCCAGGCTGAAGATTGAGAGGATGATCATCATGCCGATTGTGAACAGAGCATAGAAGTTATAAGGGATAGCACTGCAGAAGAGGGCGATACCGTTCTGTCCCTCAGGTGCAAATCCTGCAACTGCTGCGGCCCAGGAGCTGATAGGTGCGATGATACATATAGGAGCTGCTGTTGCATCAATAAGGTATGCCAGCTTCTCCTTGGAGATCTTATAGTTGTCTGTTACAGGTTTCATTACACTGCCCACTGTAAGACAGTTGAAGTAGTCGTCGATGAAGATCAGGATACCAAGGGCGATGGTTGCCAGCTGTGCTCCGGTTTTTGTCTTGATATGCTTCTTTGCCCAGTTTCCGAAAGCTGCAGATCCGCCTGCTTTGTTCATGAGGCAAACCATAATTCCTAAGATGACAAGGAAGATAAGGATACCAACATTCCAGCTGTCTGAAAGCTGTGATACCATTCCATCCTGCAGGACATGCTCGAAGAATACTGTGAATGATCCTCCGGCGTAGATGGCTCCACCGATAAGGATACCGATGAACAGGGAGGAATAAACTTCCTTTGTAATAAGAGCCAGGGCGATGGCAATAATCGGTGGAAGAACCGAGATAAAGCCAAAGTTCATAGTTTCCATAAATACTCCTTATTAATCGAATTATAACATAGAACAAAAAAAATGAAATAACTTTTTTTTACAATATTCATATTATTTTTTTATATATATTTCATCGCTGTTCTCCTGACCGAAGGAGAATTTGGAAGTTGGCACCGTATGCCAGTCCACCTTGGTGTCTGTATCGGCCGATTTGCTGGAACGGCATATGGAACGGGTGGCTGTGGAGTCGGAGGAGGGGACGCAGTCCTCGGGAGCTGGCTCATCTCCTTCTGCCTTCCAGCCTCCAGCCTCTGCAATCTCATCAGCCTGCAGCATGAATTTGGCACTGCCGAACCCCCGGTAGTTTTCGTCCGACTCCGATGTCCGGTTGGTGTAGAGGACTGCATCCATAAGCTCTCCATAGGGGTTGGTGTACAGTGTTATGGCGCCGTTGTTACCCGAAAGCCCGCTCCCGCCCTGCACCCAGAAGTCCCAGGCTGTATCGCTGGAATCATACCCTTTGGCCACATCCTTCCGTTCCTTCTCGTCCACCTCTGTCTCCATTCCCTGAGGCTTCAGATGGATAAGCACATAATCCCCTGCCTTCACCCGGAAGGAGGGCAGTATGAACTTGTCCTGGAACGTGGTCTTGGTTCCGCCGAAAAGTGTTATTCCAGCGGCGTTGCCCCCTTTTTTCACATACAGCTCCACAGTGTCAGGGTGTTTTCCAGATCCGTTGGTGGTGAACTCGTTTATAAGCAGGGCAGGCAGGTCTGGGTTGAAGCCGAAGAATGTCATTCCGAAAGAGGTGGAGTTGCTCTTTGAATCCTGCACTGTCCCTTTGATAAAGTACTCCTCACCAGCCTCCAGGGGCTGGGCAGGGTAGACCTCCACTGTCTGTCCATGGTACTCCACAGCCGATATCCCCACCTCTGGCACAATCATGAAGTCAGAAGGATCGGCCGATATCTCCTTGTCAAACTTAAGGGTCACCAGACTGGGAGAACTGCTGGATACCTCAGTTGCCACCGGAGGGGCGGCTGTGCCTTGGGCCGGTTTCTTTTCGGCGGGCAGCGGTGTGCATGCGCTGAGCAGGGCCAGACACACCAGCGGAATTTCAAAAAAATGTACTGTCATATTATCCTCCTGCCCTTATACACACAAAAAAATGCAATTTTGCTTGAATTTTTCTTCAATTTTTAAAAAATTTTTTTTAAATGCCGATAATATAAGTAGAAAACAAACTGGGAGCGTGCAAATGTGCGGAATTATCGGATACGTAGGTAAAAAACCATCATCAGAAGTCCTTCTGGAAGGGCTTAAGAGACTTGAATACAGAGGCTATGACTCAGCCGGAATCTGCGTCGATTCCCCCGAGGGCTTCAAAATCATAAAATCAACAGGCAAGCTCAAGAACCTCTTGGCAATTGTTCCTCCACGTCCTTTCGGTCATAACGGAATAGGCCACACCCGGTGGGCAACACATGGCGGCGTAACCGAGGCCAATGCCCATCCGCACACAGACTGCAGCGGAAAGATTGCTGTGGTCCACAACGGAATCATCGAAAACTACGAGAAGCTGCGGGAGCTCCTTAAGGACAAGGGGCACTCCCTCAAGTCCGATACCGATACAGAAGTTGTGGCACACCTTATCGAGCAGTGCTACAAAGGGGACCTGACCAAGGCTGTCCTTGAGACATTGAGCCTTCTCAAGGGAACCTACGGACTGGTTGTAATGCATCAGGACCACCCGGACATGCTGGTGGGGGCACGGAATGGTTCTCCTCTTATCATGGGAGTAGGGGATGGCGAGATGTTCCTGGCTTCCGACGCTTCTGCCATCATCAGCTACACCAAGCAGGTTATCTATCTCCAGGACGGGGAGGTTGTCACAGTCACACCAGACAGCTTCCAGACCATGGACCTGGATGAGAATATTATTGATAAAAATATCGATATCATCGAGTGGGAGGCCGAATCCTTCGAGAAGAGCGGCTATGACCACTATATGCTCAAAGAGATCTACGAGCAGAGCGAGTCTATCGTCCGCGGTATGAAGGGAAGGCTGGACAGAGCCCATGCCACAGGACATCTGGGCGGCCTCAACATGACCACAGAAGAGCTCCTGAAGGTGGAGCGGGTTGTGATTATCGCAGCAGGAACATCTTATCACGCTGGCCTTGTGGCAGCATACCTTTTGGAAAGTATGGCTGGAATTCCTGCCCATGCAGAGATTGCATCCGAGCTCCGGTACCGCAATCCCATCATCGAGAAAAATACACTGTACTTTGCAATATCACAGTCTGGCGAGACCATGGATACTCTCTACGCCATGAGGGAGCTCCAGAGGAAGGGTGCCAGAGTCCTAGGAATCTGCAACGTGGTAGGATCCACAATCGCACGGGAATCGGACGGTGGTGTCTACATCCACTCAGGTCCGGAGATCGCAGTTGCATCCACCAAGGCATTCACATCCCAGATGACAGCTATGTATATCTTTACCCTTATCATGGCACGGCTCAGGAACATGTCCTTCGAGGATGGCCTTGAGTTCATCGACGAGATGGAGGCAGTGCCTGAGAAGCTTAAGACTATCTTCAAAACCGCACCTAAGATTGAGGCTATTGCGAAGAAATACTGCCATACCGAAAGCTTCCTGTTCCTTGGCCGGGGTATAAACTACCCTGTAGCCATGGAGGGAGCCCTCAAACTCAAGGAGATTTCCTATATCCATGCAGAAGGCTTCAGCGCAGCAGAGATCAAGCATGGTCCAATCGCCCTTATCAACGAGAAGACTCCGTCATTGTTCCTGGTCACCGACGACCGGCTTCACGACAAGATCATATCCAACATGAAGGAAGTTAAATCACGGGGCGGCAAGATTATCGCAGTTGCGGCAGAAGGAGACAAAGATGTGTACGGTATTGCTGATGATGTTATTGAAGTTCCGAAAACTGTGGAGTACATCTACCCGTTCCTGATGAGCGTGCCTCTGCAGCTTCTGGCTTATTACTCCGCACTGGAGCTTGGCCGTGATGTGGACCAGCCCAAGAACCTGGCCAAGAGCGTTACAGTCGAGTAACTGCTCCGCAAACCACCAAAAACCTGACAGACACTAACCAGCAATCTGCTGCCAGCAAAAAGGCACCCCTGCTCGATAGAGTGCGTTCCCTTCGGGCCGCAATATCGCCAGGGGTGTCTTTTGCTGTCATTCTATTACTATTTTCATCTGTCAGGTTTTTGTGGTTAGTCTTCGCACTATGTGGTGGGATGGATTATGGAATATACTCCATAACTTCTTCTACTCGGCATTGAAGGATAGAACAAAACATCTCGATTGTGTGGGTGCTTACACTTTCATTGCGCTTCATACGGGTTATCTGACCAGGGCTGACATTGAATTTATGAATCAGCGCATATTGTGATATTCCTCTTTGACGCATGGTTTCCCACAGCCGCTCATAAGAAATCATGCTTTTCCTCCAGCCAAGTTCTTCTTGACACATAGTAACCGAATTTGGTATACATAGAATATTAACCAATATCGGTTATGGTACTGAATAGGAGGGAAAAATGAGTTTTTGCAAGAAATGTGGGAGTGAATTAGAGGCTGGTCAAAATGTCTGTCCTAAGTGCGGGGCAATGCAGGGTTCGGAGTTCGGAATCAAGAAAATAGCGGATTTCTGCGTGAATGCATATGAGAAGATTGTTATTATCGGAAGTGTTCTGATAGTTGTCATTTCGGCTTTGGCAGGATTCCTGTCAGGCGAACCTGTTGTTGGTGTTGTATGCTTGTTGTTGGGGATATTAGCAGCTGTAATTTTCTGTGGCGCAATGCTTCAGATTACATATATTAGAAAAAGTGTAGAAAACATCGAGAAAAGGAACAATTGAATGAACTTCACTAAGAGACATATATTACTTTTTCTTTTTCTATTATTTCTGATTTCTTGCGATAAAAAGCCAGACCTTGAATATGTTGCTGCATGTGCTCATCCTGATGCACTAAGAGAAATTAAATATTATGTAAAGCATAAGATTTCAGATGCTGCGGGATTATCTATAGCTGCAAGCGAGAACACAAATGTGAAAATTATAAAAGAATTGCTTAAGAGCAAGAATATCAGTGATAGTGAAAAACTTGATGCACTATGGGATTCTTTGGACAATTCAAATCCAGAAGTATGCAATGTATTATTAAAAGAAACAAATGGAGCCAACTCTAGCCTGACCAAAAGTGGAAAGACAATTTTGATGGAAGCTTGTTCTAAGGGGAGGGCTGATATTGTAAATGTGCTTATCAAAAAAGGTGCTGATGTTACCGCAAGAGATAAAAGAGGTAATTGTGCATTAGGATATGCATTGGAAAGTAATAATGCAAATCAAGAAATTATTTCTACTCTTGGCAGAACTAATGCATATCGGAAACCAGAACTTAAAATGGTACCGATTCCAGGTAAGAATATTGAGATGCTGAGTACAGAGGTGACACAGGAAATATATACGACATTTAAGCTTAATCCAAGCAATTACTTGGGTGATAATCTCCCTGTGGATAGTGTCAGTTGGTATGATGCAGTAGATTTCTGTAATATTCTGAGTCAGATATATAAATTGACTCCTGTGTATACAATTGATGGGAAAAAAGTAACCAAGAATGATTCCGTCAATGGGTTTAGATTACCTACTGAAGCGGAATGGCAATATGCTGCAAGAGGTGGAGAAAGTTATATGTATGCGGGAAGCAACAATATAGATGAAGTTGCTTGGAATGAAAATAACAGCGACGACAGTACTCATGCTGTAGCACAAAAGAAACCCAATGGATATGGGTTATATGATATGTGTGGAAATGTGTATGAGTGGTGTTGGGATGTTGTAACTACTGGCTACAGCCATAGAATATGTGGAGGTAGTTATTATAGTCATACATGGAATTGCAAGGTTTCTAGTACAGATTATGGAGCTGATGATGGTCAAAATTATATTGCTGGACAAGCAGGAAGTGGTCTAGGTTTCCGTGTTGTACGGAATATAAAATAGCCTTTCAACCGGTCGCAGCCAGCGGCCGGTTTTTTTATTGACAAATCAATCAGAGCGTTGTATTTTTTAATTATGGTAGGTATTCACTTCGGTGGAGCTTACCATGTTTTTTATATGGGTTATCTTCCCAGAATTTATTAATAACAAAAAATAAAATTCTCCTGTAAAATCTCCTTTTTTTATTTTTTCATTGACTTCATATAAGATTCTATCATTTTGTGTGTTTATAGCATTTTCAATGAAGAAAACTGATATTATTTCGCTGTTTCCTTTGTTGGCCGCACGGTGGATTTAATCAGCAATGTTTTTTGCTTTATCTGTTTTAACCTGTCGTAATTCAACAAGAACAGAATAATTGAACAGGGCATCAACATTCTTTTCATGTTGTATTTCACCTTCTGGTAGAAGTGTCACATCATATCCCTTGTCAATAAAAAACAGAACCTCATCAATTTCATGTTTTTTAATATCTCTATTTTTGAAAACCTCTATTTTACCCATTAACTTTTTATCACCTGAAGAGAAGTTCCTAATTTCATATTCGTTTTTTCTTTCAGTATAGTATCGCCTGATATAGTCAAGTCTCTGGATGGTATGCTGGATGCCTTCAAACATTTTTTTCAATTCATCATCTGTTATGTTCTCATATAAAACTAGTTTGTGCATAAACAGTCTCCTGCCTTATATACACAATAAAATTTCATTTTGATTTGACTTTTTGAAAAAAACTTCAAAAAAAAAGAATATAGTTTGCACCTGCTTTGCAAGCAATAGAATTAAATAGGATAGTATAAAATCAAAGCACAGAAAGGCGTGCGGCGAGGTATTGGGCTCCGTAGCAACAAGTTCGTCGCACTGAAGCAAGTCCAGTGTGACATGAACTTGTCTACGGGGTACCCATCTACCGAGGCCGTACCCTTATCTGTGCCTTGATTTATAGATAATACTGTTATAATATAATTTTATTAGGAGGCAGCAGGTGGTAAACTATTTCAAGCAGTTGTTCAAGTCCCTGAACGCCAATAGGGCGCCGGGGGAGCTGGCACACGCCTTTTCGCTGGGAATGCTCTTGGCATTTGTTCCCAAAGGGAATCTGCTCTGGATATTCCTTTTCATATTCACATTCTTTTTGAGAATCAACAGGGGAACTCTGTTCCTCAGCATCATCCTGGGCTCTATCTTCATCCCGCTGGTAGACCCGCTGTTTGACACCACCGGCTATGCTATCCTGACTCATCCGGCTCTGACACCCACCTTTGCCAAGCTGCTGGACACCCCATTTGTTGCATTCACCCGCTTCAACAACACCATAGTCATGGGCGGCCTGGCCTGGGGCATCATCCTCTACATACCCCTCTACATCCTGGCCCGCATATTCATCCGGGTATGGCGCAACACACTGTATCAGTACTTTGTACGGAGCAAGGCTTATCAGTTCCTTATGAAGGTGCCTTTCATAAAGCTTATCATCAAGATTTCGGAGGTGACCCATGAGTGATTTCAACAGGGATAAACTTCCTAAAATCTTCAGAAAAAAATACAATACCAAGAGTCTCAAGCGCAAGCTTCTTTCCCGCATCTACATTGATGATGACCGGAAATATGTGGAAGCTCTCTTTGAGAAGGACGACAAGGTTCTGCAGATTCCTGACAGCCGCACCTTCGACAAGGCTGAGGTCAAACGGCTCAAGGAGATGGCTTCTCAGATCAAGAGCCAGAAGGGGAGAGTCCACATCGTCTGGATCGCCACCCTGATAATTCTTATCGCCACCATGGTGACACTGGTGAACATCTACAAGAACCCTCTGGTCAAGAGAGGGCTTAAATACGCATTGGAGAACATCTTCTGGGCAAGGGCCGACATCGACTATGTGAACCTGAAGATATTCGACTCCAGCCTGGTGATCAAGGGCGTGGCAGTGGCCAACAAGGACAAGCCTATGGAGAACCTCTTCGAGGTGGGCAACATCTCGGTGGACTTCAATCTGGTGGAGCTCCTTAAGAAGAAATTTGTGATGGACCTGGCCCAGTGCACAGGGATAACCTATGGCACTCCGCGAAAGACATCCGGCGCTCTGCCCGATTCGGTGCTGAAGGCCAAGAAGGAAAAACAGCGGAAGCGGGACGAAGCTTTCGAGAAAAAGAAAGAGGAGCTCCTTGCTGCCCTGGCTGCCAATGCCCAAAACGAGATCACCGATATTATCGGGTTCTATGATCCGGAAGAGTTCCTCAACGAGTCCCTCAATTCTCTCCAGACTCCAGCCATGAAGGACGAGATTGTCTCTGACATGACCACTATCTACAATGATTGGCAGGAAGAGATTGAGTCCACAAAGGAGCAGGTGAAGGATTTCGGCAAGGAGGTCAAGAAGTACACCAAGATGGATATCAGCAAGATTGATACTCCACAGGAGCTGAACGACCTTATAGTGCAGATAAACGAGACCAAGATGAAGGCCCAGGCCTTTGAGAAGAGGGCCGAGGATATATCGGACCACTTTGTCCGGGATACAAAGACAGTGCAGGGTCTTGCAGACAAGTTCCAGAGTTCTGTGAAGCATGACTCCAGCTATATCCAGAACCGGATCAAATCTATCAAGATTCCGAACATAGATGATGGCAAGCGCCTGATCTCCAGCAGCTTTGACACATTCTTCGCCACACTGCTGGGCAAGTGGTATCCCTACATCAAGGACGGCATAGACATGGCCAAGGATTTCCAGCAGTCGGGAAAGACGCTGCCTAAGCTGCCTGAAAAGCAGAAGAAGCAGAAAAAGCTGGTGGTACGGCTCAAGGGCCGGGATGTGACCTACCGTAAGGACCTGCCGTCGTTCCTGATGCGTGAGATACGACTGGGAGGCAACTCGCCTGACAAGAAATTCTCTATTGAAGGGACAATCTTCAACATCTGCAACGATGCAGACCTGCTGGACAAACCTATAACCGGAGCCATCGACCTGCTCCGCGGCGGCTATACAGAGAACCTGGACTTCCTGGGAGACTTCAGGACCAATCCCAAGGGAAACATGGTTGATATGAACTTCACAGGAAAGACCTATCCTATCAAGCTTCAGGTTCCGAACACCAAGAATATCAAAGGTATACCGGTCATCGACGGAAAAGCTTTGGTAAAGGCAAGTATCTTCTATGATAAGAATGAGAAATTCGGCACCTCAGCATACCTTATGATCGATCCGGCAACAATCAGTGCAAAATCATTCAAGCCGGATTTCATCTATGATCTCTATGCCCGTGTTCTGGCTGCAATAAAAGAAGTGGACTTTGGTATCGGCTTTGCCTATTCCCAGCAGGACAAGCTGGACTTCTCACTGGAGACCGATGTGGACAAGCAGGTTGTCCGGGGGCTGAAGAAGGTGATGAACGAAGAGCTGGATAAACTCAAGAAGCAGCTGGAGAAAGAGGTAAACAGCCGGCTTGAGAAGATTTCCAAGGAGTTCTCGGAACAGGTTGAGAAATACACCGGCATGAAGACTGTGGTGTTCACCAATGTAAGCGACCTCAAGAGCTTTGTGGCAGACCTGGACAACCAGCAGAAGAAGCTGCAGAAAGAGGTTGAGAAGATGATCAAGAAGGAAGCTGAGAAGCAGATCAACAAGGCCAAGGAAGAGGCTCAGAAGCAGGTGGACAAGCAGACCCAGAATATGCAGAAAGAGCTTGATAAGGCAACAAAGGATATGCAGAAGGAGATGAAGAAGAGCCTCAAGGGTCTCTTCTGACAGGAGTAGATAATGAGAGCACTCATCATAGGAGGAGCAGGATATATCGGTTCCCATGTGGCCCGTCATTTTCTGGACAACGGCCACCAGGTCACTGTATTCGACAACCTTTCCACCGGGCAGATGGTGAACATCTTTCCCGACGAGGATTTCATAAAAGGGGACATCCTTAACCAGGCCGAGCTGGACAGCGCCATGGCGGTTGGTTATGACCTGATCATACACCTGGCTGCATTCAAGGCGGCGGGGGAGTCCATGGAGAAGCCGGAGAAATACTCGGTGAACAACATCACAGGCACCATCAACATACTTAATGCAGCAGTCAAGGCAGGGATAGAGAACCTGGTATTCTCCTCCTCCGCCGCCGTGTATGGCGAGCCTGCCTACCTGCCCATAGATGAAGAGCATCCCAAGGACCCGGCCAACTACTACGGCTACACCAAGCTGGCTATAGAGCAGTTTCTGGGCTGGTACGACAAGCTTAAAGGGCTTAAGTACGCCGCCCTGAGGTACTTCAATGCGGCAGGCTACGACGGCCAGGGCCGTATCAAGGGGCTTGAGAAGAATCCTGCGAATCTGCTCCCCATTATCATGGAGGCGGCGGCCGGCATAAGAAGCAGGCTCGCCATATTCGGCAACGACTACCCGACCCCGGACGGAACCTGCATAAGGGACTATATCCATGTCACCGACCTGGCCACAGGCCATCTGGCAGCCGCCGAGTACCTGATGAAGAACAGGCAGAGCCTGACTGTGAACCTGGGGACCGGCAACGGCATAAGCGTGCAGGAGATGGCAGACAAAGCAAAGGCTATAACAGGGGTCGACTTTAAGGTTGAGTATGCACCTCGGCGGCCTGGGGACCCGGCAAACCTGGTGGCCAGCTCGGGCAAGGCCCTCAAGCTTTTAGGCTGGAAGGCAGTTCACAGCAGTGTGGAGAACCTGATTTCCACCTCCTGGAATATGTATAAATAACATAATTGAATTATTATAATTATTGTGGTATAAAACAAAAAAACACTTTTTCACATAATTTAGGAGAGAAAAATGAAGAAAGTATTGTTGTTTGCTTTGGTTCTTCTTCTTGCAGCAAGTGTATGTTTTGCAGGCGGAAGCAAAGAGAAAAAAGTTATCAATGGAATCGCAGACCTGGAAGGTCTTAAGATCGGTGTTCAGACCGGAACAACAGGCGAGGCTTGGGTTCAGGACAATGTTAAGGGTGTTAAGCTTAATTCCTTCAAGAGCGGTATCGATGCAGCCCTTGACCTTAAGAACGGCGCCATCGACTGCGTTGTAATCGATGAGCTTCCTGCACAGGCAATTGTAGATAAGAACCCTGGACTGGCTATCATCCGTGATGCAGAGTTCTCTGCAAACAAGGAAGAGTATGCTATCGCAGTGAAGAAAGGCAACAAGGCAGTTCTGGACATTGTGAACGCAACAATCAAAGAGCTCCAGACCAACGGCGGTTACGAGAAGCTGGTTGCAGCTTTCATGCCTGCTGACGGAAAGATTGTCATTCCTACCATTGCCAACAATGCAAAAGCCGGCACAATCAAGCTGGGAACAAATGCAGCATTCCCTCCATTCGAGTATGTAGAGGGCAAGGATATTGCAGGTTTCGATATCTCCATGGGTGAGTTCATCGCAGCAAAAGCTGGCGTAAAGCTTGAGATTGTGGACATGGCATTCGACAGCCTTATTCCTGCACTGCAGGCTGGCTCCATCGACTTCATCGCCGCTGGTATGTCAATCACCGAAGAGAGAAAGAAGAATGTTGACTTCTCAGTTCCATACTATGCATCTGAGCAGGTCATCATCGTAAGGAAATAATGTTTCAATCCATATACGACACAATGATAGCGGGGCAGCGCTATGTCCTGATTCTCCAGGGCCTGGGCGTCACCCTGCTCATTGCGTTCTGCGCTATCATAATAGGAACAATCCTGGGCTGCATCCTGGCCCTGATGAAAATCTCCGACAACAGGATCCTTAAAGGAATAGGAACTCTGTACACCACAGTGCTCCGAGGTCTGCCGCTGGCCACACAGCTCATGATCTTCTACTTTGTTGTGTTTGCCCCGCTGCATCTGCCTAAGCTTTTAGTTGCTATCCTGGCATACGGCCTCAACTCAGGAGCCTACTGCACCGAGATTTTCCGTGCCGGAATCCAGGGGGTGGATATCGGTCAGACCGAGGCAGGACGTTCACTTGGACTTTCCAAGCGGCAGACCCTGTTCAAGATTATCCTTCCTCAGGCTGCAAAGGCAGTGCTTCCTACCTACACAAGCGAGTTCATCGTGCTTATCAAGGAGACATCGGTAGCCAGCTTCATCGCAGTAATGGATATGACCAAGGCAGGAGACATGATCCGCAACGCAACCTACAATGCGTGGATCCCGCTTCTCACCTGTGCCATCATCTACCTTATCCTGACACTGGGACTTACCAAGGTATTTGATAAATTCGAGAAAAGGATGGCCAAAAGTGACAGATGAAGTTTTAATAAAAGTCAGCCATCTACAGAAATCTTTCAACGGCGGGCGCAATGTCCTTGAGGATATTTCCATAGATATCCGCCGGGGAGAAAAAATAGTAATAATAGGCCCCTCCGGATGTGGTAAATCCACATTCCTGCGGTGTCTGAACATGCTTGAGACACCTACAGGAGGAAGCATAACCTTCGAGGGAACTGTCCTCACCGATCCCAAGACCGACCTGGACAAATGCCGCCAGAAGATGGGAATGGTGTTCCAGCACTTCAACCTGTTCCCACACCTTACTATAATGCAGAATCTTACCCTTGCCCCTGTGACCCTTGGTCTTAAGAGCGAGGAGGAGGCAAGGAAAATTGCCTTGGAGCTTCTTAAGAGAGTTGGTCTTGAGGATAAGGCAGAAAAATATCCTTCAACCTGTTCGGGAGGCCAGAAACAGCGTATTGCTATAGTACGGTCCCTGGCGATGAATCCTGATGTAATGCTTTTCGACGAGCCTACATCGGCTCTGGACCCCGAGATGGTAGGTGAGGTTCTGAGTGTAATGAAGGATCTGGCCAAGGCCGGTATGACCATGGCAGTGGTTACCCACGAGATGGGCTTTGCCCGGGAAGTGGCAGACCGTGTCCTTTTTATTCACGGTGGAGTTGTGGAGGAAGAGGGAACTCCCGAGGATATCTTCGACCATCCCAAGAGTCCACGGCTTAAGCAGTTCCTGAACGCAGTCCTTTGACTGCTGCCAAGGCAAAAAAAAGCCATCCCCGGGAGGATGGCTTTTTTATTGTCAAAACGCGTACTGTCTGAATCAAGCCTTGCCGGCTGAGAACAGAACATTGATATTCTTGTGCATATAAAGCTTCTTAAGCTCGTCCCGTGCAGGGCCCAGATACTTTCTTGGGTCGAATGCGGCAGGATCTTCCACCAGGTATTTTCTGATTGCTGCTGTCATAGCCAGTCTTCCGTCGGAGTCGATGTTGACCTTGCATACAGCAGACTTTACAGCCTTCTGGAGCTCAGACTCAGGAATTCCTACAGAGTCCTTAAGCTTTCCGCCGTAGCTGTTGATGATCTTCACATATTCCTGTGGAACAGAGGATGATCCGTGGAGAACAATCGGGAATCCAGGGATTCTCTTCTCGATCTCGGCCAGAATATCGTGGCGGAGTGGAGGAGGAATAAGGATGCCTTCTGCGTTCCGTGTGCACTGCTCCGGGCGGAACTTGTTTGCACCATGGGATGTTCCGATGGAGATAGCCAGGGAATCAACGCCTGTCCGCTTTACGAACTCCTCTACATCCTCAGGTCTTGTGTAGTGTGATTTCTCTGCTGCAACATCGTCCTCGACACCTGCCAGAACTCCCAGCTCTCCCTCAACTGTGACATCATACTGATGTGCAAAATCTACAACCTTCTTTGTGATTGCGATGTTGTCCTCGAAGGATTTGCTTGAGCCGTCGATCATGACTGATGAGAAGCCTTTCTCGATACAGTCCTTGCACAGCTCGAATGTGTCGCCGTGGTCCAGATGCAGACAGATTGGAATGTCGTATCCCAGCTCGTGTGCATACTCTACAGCACCCTTTGCCATGTTCTTGAGAAGGTTTGCATTGGCATATTTTCTTGCGCCGGAGGAAACCTGGATGATTACAGGTGATTTT
>JAEEGK010007308.1_pt1 | contig 26338 bp, 19 predicted proteins | sample 8958771 | NCBI WGS metagenome assembly JAEEGK01 (sample SAMN16246547, study PRJNA631951) | gut metagenome | biome: gut microbiome; feature: rumen; material: SC-attached | host: Bos | place: Iran: Karaj | collected 2018-10 | reverse complement strand
CCATCGGTCACCAGAATGTTCCGGCCTCGTGGGCGGGCAAGAGCAATGCCGAGATGGGCAAGCTCGCCTATAACCACGTGAAGACAACTATGGATGCGCTCATGAAGGCGGGACTTCGCCCCGACATGGTGCAGGTGGGCAACGAGATTAACTCGAAGGTGGCGGGCGTTTCGCTGAGCAAGACGGCGGACTTCGCGAACATCATCAATTCGGGTGTGCGTGCGGTGCGCGAGACGGATCCTTCCATCAAGATTGTGATGCAGCATGGACAGCCGCGCCCCGAGAAGGGTTTTGCGGATTGGTACAGCAAGATTCACGCGAATATCGACTACGATGCCATTTGCGGTTCCACCTACGGCACCACGAACAACGGGCAGGATTGGCGTGATATGTTCGGGCTCGTGGTCAAGAACAAGAAGGCGGTGCTGAGCTGCGAATATACGGGCGAACGCACGGCCCTCGTGAACTCGGTGTTCTATGAGTTTGGCGACCTGGGCTGGGGAACCTTCGTGTGGGAGCCGACCCGTTACAGCAACAAGCCGATGTTCGATCGCGACGGCCAGAAATACACGGCGAATGCGCGCCTTAGGGAACTCCGCGATATCGCAAAAAAATATAACGCGACGCTTCCGGACTGGGTGCAGAACGGCAAGGCCGTAAAGAAGTACAACGTAAAGACGACAGTCGCTTACGGCGGCTCGATTGCGCAGAGCATCGAGGGCAGCGAAATTGCCGAAGGGAGCAAGGTGACCTTTACTGCTGTTCCGCAGGAGGGCTGGGAATTCGTGGCGTGGACCGGCGACAATACGGGTAACGGCAAGGAATACACGGTGGCGAGTCTCGGCAAGGATGTGAACCTGGGCGCGACCTTCAAGTTCGTGGGCAAGGATTCGCTCAAGTACGAGGCGGAAAACGGCGTGTTCAACAAGACGGTTCTCGAGTCGACGCACGAGGGCTTTTCGGGCAAGGGCTACGCGAATCTCGATAACGAGGTGGGTTCTTCGCTGACACTTTCCGTGGTTGCTGCCGACGAGGGCGATAAGGACGTGAAGATTGTCTTTGCGAACGGCTCTACGGCAAATCGCCCGGTAAGTGTTGCGGTGAATGGCAAGGTGCAGGTGGAATCGGTGGACTTCGAATCGACGGGTGCCTGGGAATCGTGGGATTCTAGCGTGGTGACGCTCAGGTTGCCTGCGGGGGCAAGCGCCATTACCATCGCCTCACTCACGAAGGATGGCGGCCCGAATATCGACCGCATCGAGTTCGTGAATAAGAATGCGGTAATCCCCGTCAATCCCGGTGACTCGGTGGTGGGCGACAGCGGCACGACGGTGCTCCAGCGGATTCCCGTGCGCAGCAATACGCTCCGTAACGGTGGCCGGAACTTCCTGGTGAACGGGCGCTCTGCGGGAGCCTTGAAGAACCGCGCGTCAAAAATCAGGATATATACAAAGTAATGGAACAAGGCGAGGTATGAAAATGAAGCGCGTGTTGTGTGCGGCCGTGATTGCCCTGGCTGCTGCGGAAACTTTCGGGGCGACCTACTATGTGGCCCCCGACGGAAAAAATACGAATAAAGGAACGAAGGACAGTCCCTTTGCGACCCTCAACAAGGCTAATTCCGTGGTGAACGCGGGCGATACCGTGTGGATTCGCGGCGGCACCTATCTGCACACGGATACGAACTATGTGAAAAACGACAACATGTTCGCGGGCATTCACTTGACCAAGAGCGGTTCAAGCGACAACAAGCGCATTCATTACCTCGCATACCCGGGCGAAAAGCCGGTCATTGACTTCAGCAAGATGCCGATTGCCAATGGTTCGAACAACGTAAGGTACACTTCGGGTATTCTCATTCAGGCGCAGTACCTGCACCTGAAGGGGCTCGAAGTCAAGAACGTTCCCATGAAGGGCGAATCGAATGTGGGTGTGTACGTGTCCCGCAGTAAGCATATCTTCTTGGAACTGATCGATAGCCACCACAACGGCGGCTCGGGATTCTTCGTGAACGAGAAGGGCTCGGGAAGCGGCGGCGGACATTTGTTCTTGAACTGCGACAGTCACGACAACTACGACCCGAACGGACGCCAGGGTGACGGCCAGAATGCCGACGGCTTTGGCGTGCACTACCAGCAGGGTGGCGATACGACAAAGTTCATCGGTTGCCGAGCCTGGTGGAACAGCGACGACGGCTGGGATTTTATTAGCCAGGAATTCCCGGTAGTCATCGAGAACAGCTGGGCGATGGGCCACGGCTACAGCAACTACGGGACCGGCAAGCCGAAGGACGGCAACGGCAACGGTTTCAAGGCGGGGAGCAGTAAGACAGGGGTGCGCCACACCATTCGCAACTGCGTCGCATGGAAAAACAAGGCGTCTGGTTTCTATGCAAATCACAGCAGCGGTGGTAACGACTGGTTCAACAATACGGCCTATATGAACGGCACCGCGTTCAACATGTGGGCGAGTACCTGGGATGCAAATGATAACCGCACTGACGGCGTCGTGCTCAAGGGGAGCAAGGCTCACGTGATGAAGAACAATATCGCCTTCCCGAACAAGACGGCCTACATCGGCGGTGAATATGCGGCGGGCGAATACAATACCTGGAACCTGAACATCACCCCGAGGGAATCGGATTTCGTGAGTGTCTCTGACCCGAGCATGACTGTGACGGGCAAGGAACTCGGGCCTCTCGGCGGTGCATTCGGCCCGCGTCAGGCCGACGGTAGCCTTCCGGATATCGACTTCCTGAAGCTCGCAAAGAACAGCCAGATGATTGACAAGGGCGTGAATGTGGGGCTCAAGTACGAGGGCAAGGCTCCGGATTTGGGCGCATACGAGTATGGCGCAGTACCGAGCAATTCAGTTACCGAATCAAGCAGCACCGTTGCATCATCAAGTTCATCGGAAGTGCGCACGGAAAGTTCTTCTAGCATCACCACTTCCATTACAATGAAATTGAGCCGCGAAACAAAGGTATCAGGAAACGCAAGCATCTTCGATTTGCAAGGAAGATACTTGGGTAACTTGCAAGCAGAACAGCTTCGCGATGGCGATATCGCAAAAGCAATTCGTGCTAAATTCGGCAAGCCCGGAGTTTACCTTGTAAAACAAGAAAAGAAAATGATAAGAATTCTCACAAAATAAACACCAACTCATCCAAAAAACAAAGCACCTCGGCGAACGCTGAGGTGCTTTTTATTGGCAAAGCCAATTTTAGGATTTGATAGAGAGAAAAATTACTTTCCACCGACGGGGAACAGCGCAAATTGCAATTGGAAAACCTTGTCGCTATTTTTATCTTCTTCGGCGATGAGCGCAATTTCCTTGCGGAAGGCGTTGATGCGCTCCACGATGCGTTCGTAACCTTCCTGGCTAATGCCTAGCGTAAGCCCAGAAACATGACGCGAGCCCGGCGGGTCGCGATCAATAGAATCCGCAGCAAGCTTTAGACAATGCTGGTGGAAACCGCGCAGCGCAAGTTTTGACGTGCGGTCCCCCGTGCTAATCGCGCTCTCGGTGAGCACGTATTTGCCGTCATCCCCTTTCTTGATAAGTTCACAGTCTTCGAGCAACTTGACCGATTTTTTGGCCTCGTCCGCCGTCACATGCGGGTGGACCATTTTCGCAAGCGCTTCGTAATCGCCGTCAAATCCGAACATTCCGATTAAGCTGCGGATGGTGAGGTGCCTCCAGTGCGAATAGACCATGTACTGTGCGTGCCCGAGAACGTGCTGCTTTTCGGCGAATCGCGCGACCTTGAGTGCGGCCTGCATCTCTTCAAACGCAGCATTGCGCTCCTCCATCGTATCCGCCTGATTGAACTTCACAAGCCCAATAAAAAACTCGGTCTCATGCTTGCCCAGGCGCAGCCCAGAAGCCACTTTCGGGATGCTCGCGCTCGAAAGATTCTTGTCACCGTTCATCACGCGACTGATGAAATCTTTGGCCTTGAACCCGATTTTATCCGAGAAAACGCGGAGCGAAAAGGCAGGGTTCGCCTCCTTCTTTGCGCTATAATAATCCTTCAAAAACTCCCGGTAGTCCAGGTATTCGAAGATTTTTTTCCCTAGTTTCTTTTCGCCCATGCCATAAATGTAAGAAAATTATGTTTTGCGGGGTATAAAAAAGCGACTTTAGCGTTGTCCAGAAACAACGAGAAATCAGCTTTCACGAGAAAAGCGCTTTGAAGTGCGCACCGCAAGATATAGATTATAGATATATAAATGTGAGGATGAACAGTATGGGTATGAAAGGTTTTGGTCAAATAGCGCTTGCAAGCGTTGTCTCAATTTTCGGAATTTCTGCAGTACACGCCGCAGATTCCGCATCAATTCCAGCAACAGAAGTCGTTACGCTCCCGTCCGATGCCGCTTACGGCGGTGGCGACAAAGTCGGTTCACAGCTGATTGCCGCCACGTACAACGCCGGGAAAGGCCCAGGCATTTGGATTGTCGCCGATGGCGGTTACAGGCTTTACCACAATGGTTCACTCCTCGCCGAAGACAATCAGGCGGGCCGTGTGCGCTTTATCCCGATGACGTTCTTGCCGGGCGAAAATGCAATCTCGGTCGTGGGCGTGAATGGCGCTGGTGCTCCCGGCATAATGGTGCAAATTGACGATCTCGACAAGTCGTATTATTCCGGTTCCGGCTGGAAATCGAAACCGACTGTGGGGAACGCTTCGTGGAAAAATAAGGGCCGCGATTTATCGCAGTGGGGCGGTGCAACGGCGCTTAGCTATGCAAATAACAAACTTCCGAGTGGCGGCACTTTGAATGGCTTTGATGCAAATACACAGGCCAAGTGGATTTGGACGAGCGATGAATCTGACCCGACGGCGGTTTTGCTTTATACGTTCTATGTGAAGGCCGAAGGTTTCGGAGCTTCGACGACGGGCGGCGATGCTGGAAAAATTGTAGTTGCAAGCGACTCGGCGAGTATCCGCAAGTACTTGCAAAGTAACGATGCCGTGACGATTCTTGTTCCCGAAGGAACTTATGACTTTAGGCAATTCCGCAACGCGGTCACCGAAGCGAAAAGCAAAAACCGTACTTGGTGCAAAACGACGTGTACCGAAAAGAACCGCGTGACGGGCAAGACCAATACTTTCTATCGCATTACGTTCAAGGCGAATAGTTGCAGCGACTTGACGGAAGCGGGCGTGCAGATTGTGCAAGAAAGCGAAAATCTGCAACAGTGGGACAACTGGATTACGACCAAGGCGAACAAAAGCTTGGTGGGCATGGGTCGTGGCGCAAATCTTCGCGGTGCCGCCATTGCCGTGCGTAGCAACGAAGGCTCTGGCAACCATATTTACCGCAACCTTGCGATTTACGATGTGAACCCGCATTTGATTGAAGGCGGCGATGGCCTTGAAACGGTCGGAACAGCTTCGAAACATATCGACAAGTTCTGGGCAGATCATATCAGTTACAAGTGGATTAGCGATGGCATGGACATGGAATTTGTCGACAATGCTACGATTAGCTATTTGGATTTTGATGGCGCGAATGAATACAACTGCTGGGGTACGGACCCTTACATGGCTCTTGTCGAAGATGCGCACTTGACTTATGCGAACAACTATTGGCATAACACGTACGGCCGCGTTCCCAAGGTGACGGGCGAAAACAACGGTTCGCAAGTTCATTTGTACAACCAGTACGTGGATTACAATCGATTCTTTGTGGCGGGGGCAAACGGTCATAGTGCAAGTGCAAAGGCTTATGTGCGCTACGAAAACAGCTACATTGATAACGGACAAGGTTATCTCGCCGAATGGGGTGATTATGGCTATGTGTACTTTAGCGGAGTTTCGTTTGGGAACGACACAAAGCAACAGCATCGTTACAATGGAACGGTCAAGAGCGGAATCCCGACGGCTGAAACATTCAATCCGAGTTATTCCTTTGAAAAGCGAACTGTCGCAAATCTCCCCAAAGAAATCCCGAGCCTTTCGGGTGTAGGTGGACGTTACGGCAAAATGCCTGAGTACAACCAGGGCTTTGGTCAAAGCAACAAGGCGGCAAGCGTTTCGGTGACTTTTCCGGCGGCTGGTGCTAAATTCAAAGCGGGCGAAGCGGTGACTTTGAAGGCTGATGCCAAGGATAACGACGGAACGGTCAAGAGTGTCGCTTTCTATGTTGGTAATACGTTGGTCGGAACTTCTACCGCCTCGCCGTATCAGGTGACGGCTAAGGATCTTGAAGCGGGAACGCATTCTGCAGTGGCTGTGGTGACGGATAATTCCGGCCTCACATGGATGAGCGAATCTGTGACATTTGCGGTGGAGGGCGCGGCAGTCTCTTCTTCAAGTGAAGCGGTCTCGTCTTCGTCGAGCTCTGTCCAAGGTCCCGCGGAAACCTCCTCATCCTCTGTCATCCCCGACCCGATCGGGGATCTCCAGTCATCGTCCAGTGCCTCAACGGGTCTCGCGCCTCGTTCCGTGCGGATCGCGACGGAAGCGGAAGCTGGATTTTACCGCATCTTCGACCTGCAAGGTCGCCCGCTGTCCACATCCCTCCAGAAACCCTCAAAAATGCCGGGTATGCGTGTTATTGTTGTAGAATATTCTATAGCAGGCTCCGTAAAGCATCGTTACATCCAATAGCAGTGAAACGATAATTGATGCGATAACGAAGGCCCTAGCAGACGACTGCGCTTTCGTTTTTCGAAAATCTTATATATATTAGTATTAATGAAGTTCTGCAAACACATAATGGCTGCATCGGCCTCCCTGACGCTTGCTGCAATGGCAACATTTGTAGCGACGTTCTGTGGATGTTCTTCCGACAACCAGGTGGCTGGCAACAGTGCCGAGACGGGTTCTCCAGAACTCGCCGGTATTTTGCTTTTAGAAAATGGCAATCCTGCCGCTTATGCACGCGTTCAATGCGTGCCGCAGAACTTTGATGCCAAGGCTGGCAATGTGTTGCCTACTGCTTTTACGACCGAAGCGAATGCCGATGGAGCCTACAGCCTGAATTCTATCCCTACCGGGACTTATGCCATTGAAGCCTATCACGAAGAATCGGGCAAGCGCCTCCTTGTGCAAAATGTCAAAGTTACAGAAGATGACCTCCTTGCTGTAAATGATACCTTGCGTGATCCGGGATTCGTAAAATTTGAATACGTGCGCGATCTTGAAGATGGGGCTAGCGGGATTGCAACCGTTTGGGGGACGACGATTCGTAGAAATATCGTTGTTCATGGTCGGACGTTTGTTATCGATAGCTTGCCTGCTGGAATGCTTGATTTGCAGGTGTTCTTTGATGAAGAATTGGGCGAAAAGCTTTGGATGCAAGGTCCTATTGATGTCGTTCCTGGCGATACCGAGACGATTCTTTTGACGAGATCAATTCCTGATGAACCCGACATTGTAATTCCGCATGATTCCGTATCTCTTACATTTGTGGCGCCGCTTGCACTCCCCGAAGGCGTTGATACGCTGAATTCCGTGGTGACCGACATTCCAATTGCACTTCGCTTGACCGAGAAAAATTGCAATTTCGATTCGCTGAAATATGCTAATCATGGGCATTGGGAAGCCGTGCGTATTTCGAAGGATGGAACCCGCAGCAAAAAACTTCCGATAACGTTTACTTCTTATCGTTATTTAAAGGACCCTAAATTCGTGCTTTGGGTTCGTGTGGATTCCTTGAACGTGGGCGATTCCTTGGAAGTGACTTATGACGGCCTGGGAAACTTCGTTTATGCCCTAGATGTGTTCCCGACAAACCGCAGTTATTCGCTGGTGTGGCATTTCGGCAATCCTCTTTCTCCCATGGCTGATTATTCTGAATATGGGTATTTTGACGGGGAAATTCTTGGTAACATCGGAGTGAATGCTATGATTGACGGCGTAGTGGGTGGCGGTGTAAGGATGGATACCTCGGGAGCCTTCTACGTCAGGAATTCTGCGGAACCCGATACTTTGTATAAGGTGAACTTGTCGTATGGCGGTGACGAATATTTCTGTTTCTCGGTGTGGTTACAGCTCGATGCGCTCGACAAGGAACAGACCATTGTGAAAAAGTTAGACGAATACATGTTGCGGTATGTTCCCGAACAGGGCTTTGTCGTTGATCTCAGGGCGACCGATTCGGCAACCTATAAATATTCCTGGTCGTCGGGTACTTCGGGTATCAAGGCGGGAGAATGGATTTATTTGGCGTTTAGTCGTCATGTGAATTCGCAAACCGTTTTTTTTGTGAACGACAATAAGATTGAATCTGAACCGGAACGAGTTGCCTGGGAAGATGAACGCGCCATGCGTGAGTTCGGGGTGGGCGGTTTTACAGGCAAAATTGACGAACTGATGATTGGTGGTTGCTTCCGCGACGAAACTTGGACGCGGCTGACTTACCTGAATCAAAAGCCTACGGATTACTGGCCGGTACTGAAGTTGCGTGAATGACAAAAACCCGCTGAAAGGCGGGCTTTGTGCGTTTCAGGCTTGTTTCTGCTAAATTGAATCCATCCCTTCGAATACGATATCGTCTATTTGCAGGTAGGTGCCGCTGTTCGCGAATATGGTGAAGAATCCTACTTCGGTTGAAATTTCTTTGAATCGGACTTGGTAGCTGTTGCTTTCTAGAATTTCTTCGCCGGGGCGGAACACGATTTCTCGCCATTCTTCACTGGCTTTCGATTTCCATAGCGCTTTGCGGAACATGTTGTCGCCGATTTCTTTGTAGTGCTCCAGAGCTACGGAAAATTCGCCGTCACCGCGAACTTTGATGCGGATGGCGGTTAGCTGGGACAAGTCGTAATAGCCGGTATCCAGTCCGAGGTGCGTGCCGAGCAGCACGTAGTCGGGGGTGGTGATGTTGTAGCGGACTGAAAGATGCTTGCCGTTGGTGTTGCTTTCGAGGGCTCCCTTGAAAGCGGATGCGGAATCCGGGCTTACAAAGCGGGCGTTTCCGATGGCGGAAAAATACCAGCCGTAGTTGGGATAAATTTTTGCAATGTTGTTCAAGCTGTCGCCATCGTCGAAGTCTTCGAATACGAATTCGCGGGAAATTCCTGGAACGCGGAAAATGGTGTCTGCGGAAGTTCCTGTTTCGAGCGTGACGGAGGCTATGAGCGAATCGCCTGCGACGACATTGAATAGGCCTGCGGGCACGTGGGCGAATGTGTATTCGCTACCGTTGCGGATGGCGGCGTAAGGTGTAGAATCGAGCGAGATGGTTTCGTAAAGCTTTGCGTAGTCGGCTTCTGCGGAACCAGTGCGTACGGTAAGGCTTGCCGATGGCAAAAGCGGAATTTCCGTTTTGTTCGTATCAAGTGCTGTCCACACCATCAATGAAGAGTCTTTGCCTGCAATTCCTTCGATAAAAGTCTTGGTGGCGAGTACGCTGTCGAGCGTTTCGGCGTTCAATGCGAATTGCGCGATGCCTGCGGTATCGGATTCTGCGGTTCCCAGCACGGACATGTTTTCTTTGGAGTAAAGCTTGACGCGTGCGTGTGCGATTGGCGTGCGTGACGCGTCAACAACGGTGAGTGCGATTCCGTTCGTGGTCTCGCTTGTCGCCCCGGCAGAATCGGAATCGGAGCATGCCCAGATAAAGGGGGCTAAAAGTGTTGCTGTCAAAAGTCGTTTCATCGTCAATCTTTTTTCTTCATCATTGGGAACAACTGAAAATTTAATTGATAAACGCTGTCGCAAATGGGGGTGGGCATGGAATTTGCCACGTTTACGATGGCTTTTCGTGCATCGGCGAGGATGTCGCGGATTTTCTGGATTTGTGTGGAATCGAGAGCCATGGTGAGCGTGCTGATGTCGCGTTCCTCTTTAGGTGTTTTGGCGATGGAGCGGTGGGCGAGTTCGGCAATGCTCTTTTGGTATTCGCTGATGGAGGCACTCAGCCAATGTTCTTTTGTCTTGATGTGGGCATCGGTCGGGACTATGCGTCCGTCTTTTCGCATGCTTGCGAGACCGAGCTGCAGTAAGGCATCGACGGCGTTTTCCACTTGATTTGCGGTAAGCTTGGGAATGCAGGAATCCCCAAGGGCGGCGGCATGTTCCGGGCCACGGTAGTCGAATACATCGAGTGCGGAGCGGATCATGGGGTAGTACCACTGTTGGAAATAGCGGTAGCGTGCTTCGTCGAGTTCTCGGCAGGCGGCAGGCCGCATTTTCTGGAGCGCTTCGAAGTGGTTACGTACTTGTTCATCCGTTTTGGCTTTGCCGTAGGCGACCAATTCGTTAAAATATTCCGCCTTGCCTTCTTTGAAACGGAAAAATTGCACGAATGCTTCGATGCTTTTTGAAGAGATGTGTCGTTTGCCTTGCAAAATCTTGACCAGCAGACTTGCATCAATATCGACTGCTGCGGCAAAGACTCTGTAACTGAACGTCGGGTCGAGAGACTTTTCTAACTCGTAAAAGTCCTGCAAAAATTTGCGGTAATCGGAGTATTCGTAAATGTTGATTTTGTTTCTGGCAAACATGAGCTACCTGTATTCAAATATATATTTTTTGTCCACATATTGCAAAAGATATGCAAACAGAATAGTAATGAATACAGGCATTAACTGACTGTAATGAGATTTTAACGCTAAAAAAATATTTATAGGACTATTGGAAATGTCTACACTAAGGAATTGAGTCTATCGGGAAAATTCCCTCTTTCGAAAAGAGAATTGGTGTTTCTGATAAAGTCCATTCTTTGTAATCTTCTGCCAGTTTAGGATGAATCCATTCGCCATTATGCTTGAGAATTGAAAAAGAGTCGTAAATTCCTTCAGGAACGTTTTCAATTTTGATGGTTCCCGCAGCCACATCGCTTGAATCAATAATTTTCTCTACAAAATATGTTGCGACGTAGATTGTGTCGTTTGAAAGCACTCTTTTGTCATCGCGCCCTTTCATAAAAAGCGTATCTCCTACAGTCATTTCAAAGGATTTTACGGAGAAGTAGAATTGTGCGTTTCCTTCGCTTTTTGGGTTGGATTCTACAGTAATGGGGGTGGCTCCGTTTGAATGGATGTAGTAGGATTTTCCTTCGTCGATGTAAAAATCCATCGGATATTTGTGCACGGAACCGTCAAGTGATTTGACAACGAGGGAATCGTAAAATCCGTAGGAGATAGTACTCAAATAGGCCAATCCCGTGGCTACATTCTTGGAATCCATAACGAGACTCCAGCCGGTACCGACTTCTTCAAAGTTGTATATGAAGAGCTTGTTGTTTTCGATTCCCAAAATAGTGTGCCCATAGAACGCTAGTGAGTCGCCAGCCTTTATGTCGAAATCTTTGACAGACAAATATGAAACACCAGAAAAATCAATTGTGCCGGTATTTTCTATTATGGTTACTTCGCGAACGCCCGCCGAATCGAGATAGTAAGTTTGTTCTTTATCAATATCTATGTTGGTTGCAAATACGTGAGTCTTGCCGTCGGATGTATAGACTGTTACGCTATCGTAGCGGCCTTCGGGGACGCTGTCTAGTATGAGCGTTCCTGATGCTATTGATGTGGAATCTGCAACTTTGCGGTAATCGCTTTCGGTGATGTAAATTGTGTCTCCGATGGTGTCGCGGCGTGACTGTTCTAAGGATACGGTGTCTCCGGCGGAGAGCTTCCAAAGTTCCGTAGGAACGTAGAGGCAAGCACTTGCCTTGTTGCCTGTATTTGTTTCAATGAAAATGCCTGCGGAACTGTTGGACGCATTGTCGCTACAGGCAATGAAATGAATTGCTGCGATAAGGGCGAATGTCGCGATGCATGTCCAATTTGCAATGAATTTGTGTTTTGCGTGATGAATCATGGTTGTCCTCCTAAAACTTGTTGCTTTTCGAGCGAGAAACTTTGTTTGTCATTTGTCGATGTGTTCTTGTTTTAAATTGCTAAATACGTGCAAGTTGATATGTTCAACGATTGTCGGTTTTTCTGAGTCGGCGGTAACGATTTGACGGAGCTGTTCCTTGAATTTTTCGGCTGCTTTTTCGACCTTCGCTTGGGCGGTCTTGGAGACGGCGAAGGTAAATGTCGTCATGTCGCGAGATTCTCCGTTTTCGGATTCGAGCGCTTGCTTTGAAAGCTCTAGACTTTGTTTTTGAAATTGCAATATCATTTGGCTTTTGCTTTGCTGTACCGTAGCGAGACTTTCTTTGGTGGGCTTCCAGAACCCGTGTTCGTTGCGTTTTATCAAGTCCATTTTTTGCAGTAGAGCTAGGCTGGATTTTAAATGCTTTTCGCTGACGGGCGGGAATATTTTCTGCGCGAGTTCCGTGAGGTCGTCGCCGATGTCCAGCACTTCTAAAATCGCATAGACGGTGCTGTTGTACCAGTTGCAGAAAAACTCGTAACTGTTGGGATCGACAATTGCTTGAGGTGTCTTGTTTAGACGCATCATGTCGTTGAACGCCTGGTCGCGAACCTCGGCTGTTTTGCCTTGATCAAAGCGGACCATTGCCTTAAAATACTTCGCTTCGTTCGCCTTGAGTCCGATAACTCCGATAAAACGGTCCAGCATGTTGTCGGTGAGTCGCTTGCCTTGGACCACGTCGTTGAAATAACTGCGAGTGTTGGGCAGTCCGAGCTGATTACAAAATTCGGTACGCGAAAACGTCGGTTCCGCTTCTTGTCGCTTTTCTTGGTAGGCTGCCAAGTATTTGCGAAATTTTGTAAAGTCAAAGATGTTTACATAAGCACTCATACTACAAAATGTACTAAAATTTTTCAAAAAATGTAGTACATTTTATAGTAAAAATAAAAATACGGGTCGATTCTGTGATATCCGAGATGTGATTTTGCTTAAAATGCGAAAAAAATAATCTTTGTAATTTTGCATAATTATTATATATTTAAACCCGATTGTCAGAAAGTGTGTGGTGAATTTATGGAATACCCAAAAGGGGTAAAGCGAGTCGCGGCTTTATTACTGGCGGCGTTTGGAATGGCTGTATTTGCAGGGAACCCTGCGTTTGCGATAACCCCCAATAAGCTTATTTCGGGTGGGATCAAGGCTCATGCGGGTTCGACAACGACCGACTATTTGACGGACGGTTATTTGACGAACTGGAAAAGCAGTAGCGAAAAAGAAATCGCGTTGAATGTTGGGGCTGGTCCAAAGAAGCTTTTAATCACTTGGGAATCTTTCGGAGATTGCGCCTGGGCTACGAATTTCACAAACAATTGCGGACATAGCGGAGTCGCTCTTTCGAATTTCAAAATTTTGACTTCGGCAAATTCTACCGATGGCACGGACGGCGACTGGACCGAGGCGGCAAGCATCGTGGATAACCCTGTGATGGCTCGCGGAGTGCAGATTGATTTCAATGGCAAGTCTTGGTTCAAGTTCGTGAGTGAAGGCGATGTGGGCAAGCTTCTGGAAATTGAGGCTTTCGACATGACCGATGGCGGGACCGATACGTGGTTCTTCATGGGCACGAGCATCAGCCAAATGGGAATCAAGCAACAGGATACGGATTCGACAACGGCACAACTGATTCACGCGCGTTTCCCGGATTACACGCCGGCGATGCTCCGTGGCGGTATTGGTTGCATCAACAGTACCGAAGTCGTTGCGCATCTGGATGAATATTTGAAATATGCGGGCAATGTCAAGTATTGGGCTATCGAAATGGGCACGAACGATGCTTGGGGCGGTGGCGACTGGGATCTCGATGCTTACGTCAAGAACATGCAGACGATTATTGATTCGGCAAAAGCGCATAACATTACGCCGATTATAGCCCGCATTATGGCGACGAATCCCGAAAAGTCGGGCTGGCAAATCAACCAGGCGTTCCTTGATGCTGTAGATAAACTTGTTGAAGATAACAAATTGCCCAAGGGCCCTGACTTCTATAATTACTTTTTAGAACATCCCGAATTGCTTGGAAGCGATGGCATTCATCCGAATGCAGAAGGCGGCGGCCAAGCGATGCATCACTTGTGGGCGGAGGCTCTGGCACCGCTGTATGCTGTAGGCGATACTAGTAAGAAGGATGCGTTCGGGAACGTGGCGATTCGCTCTAAATCCAAGCGTTTCTTGCATGCTGCGAGTCTGCGTGCGGATGCTGTTTTCACGAGATTCTTCGACATGAACGGTGTTTATATGGGTATGAACGCGAATGTTCTCCCGCGAGGCCGCTACATCGTTCGCCAAAAAGTGCAAGGCCGTTTTGTGAATAAAGTTTATGTCAAGAAGTAAAAAACTTCTTTGATGGCTAAGTCAACGCTGACGGCGGATCAAGTCCGCCATGACTTTGTCATTTTGATGGAACCGATTCTTTTCCAGAACTTCTCGACAAGAACAGAGGCGGCATAGCTCATCGCGAGCAATATGATGAATGCCGGGATAGCGTATCTCGGGGCCGCAACGATTGTTGCCGTCACTCCGAAATAGTAGCAGAAAAAGGTGTGGGTGAGCCACATGTTCGTGCTTTGTTTCCCGAGTGCGAATAAACTTCTTTTAAAAATTGCAATTCTGTTGACGAGATCGATGCTTGCGATTGTTAAAAGCGGAACGAAGAAAATGTCAAAATAAAAGCCGTTGTTGTATCGCCGGAAAAAGATAACTGCAATCCAAATGATTGTGTCAAAAATGGGATTCAAAAGCTTTTTCGCTTTCAAGAAATCGCTTAATTTGTCAAACAGACCGTTCCTTGCAACGACAGCTCCCATCCAGAAACATGCGGCGTGAGGAATCGCGTAGTGGAATCTTGTCAATGCGATGCTTAAAACGGTTATGATGAAAATGTTGTCGAGTGCAGAAAGCCGGTTTGCAAAAAATCTAATGAGCGGGAATAAAACTAGAAGAGCGGCGTAGTTTATTAGAAACCACCATTCCTTGTTGTAGGTCGAGATGAGTCCGAAAAAATTCAAAAGGAATTCTTTTACCGAGAATTGCGAGAATGCGGAATAGACGTCTGCGTCTTGGCAGTATGCTGTTTGGTTCGAAAAAAAGATGAACCCGATGGGAACGAAAATGACAAAAACTTTCCAGTACGCAAAGTACAGTTTTTTCAGTCGCTCTGCGATGTTGTAGCGTTTGCCGAAATATTTCTTGTATAAACCGTAACCGCCCAAAAAGAAAAATATGGAGACGCAAATTTTTGCAAAAACTCCGAAATGGACTGTCAGCGGCAGGTTTGAAACGGTTAGCAAGCTTTGAAGCGGACCGCCTGCGATGCGTTCCGGGAATGTCCAAAGGTGGTGCGCCAGCATACATAAAATGGCGATAGCTTTCATCGCGATAGTGTCGTTGACGGACAAAAATCTATCGGGAGAGGCTACGCCATTTTGCATGCTGATTCTACTTTACTTGCATTTTCTTTGAACGCACGAACAAAAACGCACCGAAGGCGACTAGCAGCAAGAACGCGAGGATGCTTACCTTGATGCATGCGTGGAACGGCTTACTGCGGTATTCCATGCGGACTTCGGACTTGCCCTTCGGAATTTCGACGGCGCGGAGGTTGCCGAATGCCTTATAGACCTTGGCTTCGTTGCCGTTGACGGTTGCTTTCCAGTAGGGGTGGTAGTTGCCGGCGACGACCATGAATCCTGCGCGGTCGCTTTCGACTTGGAACACTTGCGTGTCCATCTTGGGGCTTGCGACAAGCTTTGCCTTGCCTTGTGCCACGCCGCCTTCGCCCTTGTTTTGCGGTTCTTCGGAGAGGATGACTTTTTCGCGATAGGCAAAACCGTTCTTGAGCGCGTCAATGGCCTTGGAATCTTCCATCGTTGTCGATTCGCCGTAGATGTAGGCTTCGCCCATGGCGGTTGTAATCGGCATGTAGCTTGTGCCGCGTTGCGTGTCGAATATAATCGCGCCGATGTTCATCAAGTCGAGGAACGGGTGTGCTGCGTTCGGATCGTTGATGTTCATCAAGTAGTTCGCGTTGCCTTGTCCGCCGCGGAATTCGCGGTAGCTGGCGAGTTCGTTGTCATGGAAGCCGTCAGCATTGCGCAAGTGGTATTGCGGGAAGATGTTTCCGCTGAGTGATTTGTTGCGGGAGAGCGAAAGGACGCGGGGCGTGTTGATGGAATCCGCTTTGAACGGAGCCTTGATGGCGGCAACAACGCCGTTTTTCGGCTGCAAGTATTCGTTCGCGGCGACGTTTTGGATAAACGCACCGTTGATGGTCATGAGTTCTAGCCCAGCGACGAGGGCGAGGATTCCGACCTTGGCGGGCGTGCTCCCTTTCCACTTGAACACGGCGAGGCTAACTCCGATGACGACGAGAATCAAGATGAAACTGGGGATGATTTTCGATGCTGTTGCGCTCATGACGACTTCGTTCAGCGACTTGAAGTACGGAGCTGTCACCGGATCGTTCAAGAGCTTCTGGCCGCTCATGAGGAAAATGCCGATGACGGCAAATCCGATGACGACTGCGGCTTGTACGCCTCTCGATGTTCCCGGAAGTTTAGCCTTGAATGCATCCACAAAATTCTTGACGTTGATTTCTTTGCCCTGGTCGTCGAGGCTCATCACGCCGAGGCATGCGGCGGCGTAGGCGAGGCAGACGATAAAGCCGAACGGGCTGATGAAGAGCGTCCAGTTGAATCGTGCGATGACGACAATCAAAAGTAAAATCACAAACATTGCTGTACCATGTAGCAATGCACGGCGGTTGCGGAGCGTATTTTCTGTATCGTCAGAGATGGTCTTGAGCACGGGACCGGCCATCATCACGAGCAAGAGCGGGAGCCAGAAGAGGGCCATGCCCGGAGCGCGGAAATTCTTTACGCCGGGGAGAATGCTGTACCACAGCTTGAACAGCGGGGAATGGTCGCCCATACCGTAGCTGAGAGCAACCACGGCTCCCAGTCCCCAGAAGCTAGCCCAGCGGCGTTTGCCGGGGAGGAACAAGCAGAGGAATCCGAGGAACGTGAGGAGCGCACCGGCGTTGTTGTGGTCGAGCTTGAAGCTGTTGTGGCCCCAGTAGAACGGGCTGCCTTGGCTGCCTGCTTCGGCCATCTTGCGGTATTCGTCCATCGTCACATCGACAAAAGAACTGCCTTTGAACGAGTTCGTCTTTTCGTCCTGCTCATAGACATCCACGCCGATGAACCCTGGAATGAGCATCTGTGCCATTTCTTCTTGGTGGAACGACCAGCTGACAGCGTGACCGTAGTTGGTGTGGTCGCCTTCGCCGCGGACGGATTGCGTCGTGGTGTAGAGGTACGGCGGAATAATCTGGAAGCAGCTGATGGCAAGCCCGAAGGCGAGTGCGGCGGCTGCAAGTCCGATGCGTTTACCGCGTGTGACAAGCGTATCGCAATGGAATGCGGCTTCGTAAAGCGTATAAAGCCCGGCGCCCCACAAGAAGAGGTAAGTAAGCTGCAAGTGGCTTCCGAGAATCATCCATACGATGCTTAAAGCAAAGACAATGAGGTAGGGGAGGCTTCCGTCGCGGACAATCTTGCGGATGGCAAGGAGGGCCAAGGGGGCAATGGCAAATACCATCATCTTTCCGTCGTGGCCACCGTAGATGTACGTGAAGTATTCCGGCGAGAACGCGTAGAGGAAACCGAGGAGCGAACCCCACCACTTGTTGCCAGTCAAGTTCCAAGCGAGTAGCATGGCGCTCATGAAGGCTACCCAGACGGTCAAGATGAACTTGAAACCGACGGCGCGTGCCGGATCCATGATGAACTGCGTCCACACGAGCGGGTGGTAAGCATCGGCAAAGAGCGCGTCGATTGTCGGGACGCCTCCTAGACGGCTGTCGTCCCATTCCGTGAGAATCACGTTAAAGGTGCGCAAAATGCGGCTGCCGATGCCGTTCAGCTGGTCGCTGTTGAGCATGAGTTGACTGGAATCGAATGCGAAGTTGCGGAAAACAACCATCAAAATCGCAAAGAAAATTGCGGACATTGCCACAAAGAAAGCTGGCTTCTTATTTAAAAAGTTCATATAAGGAAATATAAAAATACCGCAACAGATGCCCACTGCGGTTAGTTAAATTGTTCGCCCTTAAACGAATTTGTTTTCGAATGGAATTATTCGAGAGTGTTTTCGTCGGTCTTTGCAGTTTTGATGAGGCTGTAAATACCGAATGCAGAGATGATGCAAATAGCGGCGAATACAATGTACTTGATCGTTTTCATAAGGTTCTCCTTGTTACTTTTCTGTAAAGATATTTGTTTTTATCGAAACGGTCAATAGGGAAATGGAAGGAATTAGGTTTTTGGTTATAGGTTTTAGGGGGTGAGGTTTAGTAGGAAGTAGTCGGTAGGAAGTAGGAAGTTATATTATCGCGGCAAAGCCGCCTAACTAATTCTGTCTACTGTCTACTTCCTACTGTCTACTCTTTAGTGATGATCATGCAAATGACGGGGAGTTTTTTATCGACCTCGTTTTCGCTGGGGATGATTTCGCTTTCGAGCACCTTGCCGTTGAGCTCTTTCACAAAGAATTCGAGCTGGCTGCGTTCAAATCCAAGCCAAATGTGGCCGTGTGTCGTGCGGAACGATTCTTCTTTGTGCTGGGCGAGGTCCAAGAGGGCCAGTCTTCCGCCCGGCTTCAAGATGCGGGTAGCTTCCTTGAGGGCGAGGCGTGGATCGGTCGCATGGTGCAAAACCTGACTCATGAGCACGAGGTCGGCATAATTGTCGGGTAGCCCCGTTTGCGTCATGTCGGCGACTTTCGGCGTCACGTTTTCGATGCTTTTTTGCTTCAGCACTTGCTGTAGACCGCTGATGATTTTCGGGTCGTAGTCGAGGGCCGTCACGTTCTTGCAACGGCTCGCGAGCATCAAAGAGAGGTCTCCGCCTTCGCCACATCCGATATCGACGGCGTTTTCGAACGGCACCATGAGCTTGCTGAACAGGCTGATTTGCGCCTTGAGGCTTCCGCCGGCTTGGTCGAGCTTGTGGATTTGCCCCTTGGTCTTGTCGGTTCGTTCTTCGAGCGCTTGTGCGGCGCGGCACTTCAAAATATCCTTGTCTTGCAGCTCGTCGTAAGCTTCGCGGATAATCTGCAACAGGCGGCTGCTCATGTAAAGTTCTTCACTCAGGCGGTAATAAGCCTTGATGCCGTCGCGGCGGTCTTTCACGAGCCCGCATTGTGAAAGTTTTGCCAAGTGGCGGCTTGCGTTGCTCTGGTGAATATCTAGAATATCCTTGATTTCGTTGACCGTAAATTCGGACTGGTCCAGCAAGAGTAATATCTTGAGGCGCATTTCATCGGAAATGGCTCCGAAAAGTTCCATGTTCGGGATAATCGGTTCTCGGTTCTGGTTAAAATTCGAATTTGTCACGTAGTCCGCCAATACTTTTTTATGTTTGTCGTTGTGAATATAAATTTTTAATGGACTTTTGATGGAAAAAAGGCGCTTTAAAAGCTTGAATCGAGTGTTTTTTGCTGTGCTATGTGCGGCAACGCTTGCTTTTAGTGCTCCTGCTGTAGAAAATTCGGCATCGGTTCCATCGCGTCATTACGATGTCTCGGTGCGTCTCGATGTACCCTTGATGCTTGGAATTGCGTTGACCTCGGCGTTAGGCGTGTATCAATATTACGGAATGGATCGCGTTCCTGCCGGTGATTTGAGGGCGAAAGCGGATTTTTTGCCGTGGGACAGACCTTTTGTGGGGCGTTACAGCGAGTGGGCGACTGTCGTGAGTCGTTATTCGGCGGCTTTTGGCGTGGCTCCCTTAGCGTTGGCTGGCTACTCGTGGTACAGAGGCGATGCGGATGGCCATGATTTTGGGGCGTTTACGCTCATGTTTGCAGAGGCGATTGCTTTACAGAATGCGTTGAACCAGATTGTCCGCTCTTCGCAGCTTTGGCCTCGTCCTTATATATATGCTAAAAGCGGGAATGGAGCCGAAAAAGCGAAAGAGGCGCGTGGCGAGGCGTATGGTTCTTTTTATTCGGGGCATGCATCGGCCGCGTTTACCGTAGCGACGTTTACAGGCGAATGGTTTTCTGAAATATACCCGAATTCCAAGTATAAGGCTCTAGTTTGGGCTTCGTCTTACACTTTAGCGGCTGGCGTAGGAATTTTGCGTGTGGTGGCGGGCAAACATTACCCCTCAGATATAATAATTGGGGCTTTAATGGGTACTGGAGTGAGTTTTGGGGTGCTAAAACTGCACGAGTTTTGTAAAAAGAAAATTGCTATATGGGCAAATCCGGGCAATATCGGCGCTGTATTTTATTTTTGACATTTTTTTTGACCTTTTTTTGAAAATCAGTATATATATTGTGTTTCGTGAGGCGTTTTGGTTGTGCCTCTTATAAAAATGAGGTTTATTGATGTTGGAAGGCTTTAGGCGTGTCTTGTGCGCCGCAATTTTTTTGGCAGTGTCTATGGTTGTATGCAATGCCGAAGAAATAAAAGATTTCAGGGATGGACATGTCTATAGGACAATCAAGTCCGGCTCGTTGAATTGGTTCAGTCAAGACCTCAATTTCCGCAAGACTGCAAATTTTTCAGATGACGAAGGGCGTTCTTTTTACCGTAATGAACGTTGGGAACTTTCGTGCCCGGAAGGTACTCGCTTGCCGGATGCCGCTGATTGGGATAAATTAATTCATGATAAATTTATGGGACCGCGTAAAGTGCAGAACATGAAATCTTTTGTAAGCGGTTCTTCGATGGGTTATTACAAATTTGAAGAAGATGATGTTGTAAACAAAAGAGATTATGCCGCTTATTACGCTGCCGTGGGTGGAGTCGGCACTCAAGTCATGATGCTCGATACAAAACGCGGTGTCGCTAAACTTGTTCGTATCGAAGATGTGGATGCCGTTCAGGTGCGCTGCATTTACGACCGCGATCTCTTGGCCGAAAAAGGCGTGTCGAAAAAAGACATGATGCTTACGGACAACAGAGACAAAAAGAAGTACAAAGTAGAACTCCGTGCCGGCAAAATTTGGATGAAACAGAATCTCGCTTTTAGCTTGACTTCGGAAAAGCAGTGCTATATTGAAGACAAAGCGTTCTGCGAAAAGTTTGGCCGTTATTATACTTATGATGAAGCTGTCAAGGCATGCCCGGCGGGCTGGCATTTGCCGGATGACGGTGAATGGCGTGATTACCAGAAGGAACGTGCCACGCTTGATTGGGATAATTTAGGGCGCGGCGGATGCCAGGATTGGGATGGCTATTGCGATGGCGATGGCTCTGGGCATTATTGGTCGTCAACGTCGATTCTGAAAAATTCCGCCCGTGCTTGGGAATTTAGGCGCCATGTGCGTGATATCAACCGCACGGATGAAAGCGTACACAAAGGGCTTTACGTCCGTTGTGTCGCGAATATGGATGAATAAAACTACAACTCGTCGTCGCTTTCGGAGACATCTTCAAAATGTGTTCCGTATTCGTCGAAGTTGATTTCTTCAGCGATGTCGTCGTTGTCTAAATCATCGTTATCAAGCCCGAGTCCAAGCCTTGCGCAAATACGATCCAAGAGAATGAGATCAACATCTTCGGTGTCGCCCCCTTCGCGTTCGTAGGCCTCGATGATGAGTTCCTGCTCGTCCGGTTTGTATTTATCGACAACTTCGGTGATTTTCATTTTTTCTCCTTTGCGGATAGATAAAAATATCCACATCACTGCTACTAATATCGTCTATCTAAATTACATTGTCAATGGTTTTTACTAATTTTTTTTCTATGAACAAGAATTTGCCTTTTATCGCGCTTGCTTTTTTGTTGGGAATGTCTCAATCCTGGGCTGTTGATCCCCGAATTGAACAGGGTGCACGTTTTGAGGCTAAGGGCCAGTATGAAAAAGCCCTTGGCGAATATCGAGCCATGCTTGCCGAAAATAAGAAGAATACCGAAGCTTATATGGCCGCAGGTAACGTTCGCATGAAGATGAAGGATTATAAAGGTGCTGTGGCGAATTACCGCTTGGCTTATCAGTATGATCCGAGTTTGACTGCCGCATACGAAGGTGCAGCAAAGGCTTTCGAAGCGATGGGACAGCAGGCTAAGGCCGATGCAGAACGTGCAAAGATGAAGGGCGGAAAATCTGCCGCGAAGACCGAGACTGCAAAGGCGGAACCGGCCAAGACCGAGACGAAAGCAGCTACACCCGCAAAGACTGAAACTAAAACTCAGCCTGTTGCTCAGAAAGCCGCTACGGTTGATGTCTCTGAAGATCCGTTTGAAAAGGGCAAGGCTTTGCTTGCCGCAGGGCGCTATGCCGAGGCCGCTCCGCTTTGGAGAACCGTACTTTCGAAGAAACCCGGTGATGCCGGTGCGTATTTTTATGCAGGCCTAACCCGTTATGAAATGGGAGAATACGACAAGGCTGAGTTCAACTTGAAGAAGGGACTTTCGTATAAGGAACGCGGTAACGACGCCAATTACTACTTGGCGAAGATTCACCAGAAAGGCAAACGTACAGATCAAGAAAAAAAGTATTTGTCCGCTTATTTAAAAAAGGCCGCTCCTGATGCCAAGTTCCGCAAGGCTGCCGAAGACCGTCTTGCTGAAATTAATGCTGTAGCCAATGCCGCTGCCGAAGAAAAGGCGGCAAAGGAAGCCGAAGCGAAAGCCTTAAAGGATGCCAAGAAAACAGGGAACGACAAGTCGAAGTCCGATGAAGTTGTGACTAAACCGCAGAATGAAGTTGTCGCTCCGACGGCGGCGAATTCCATTGCTAACGCGAATGCTTTGTATGCAGACGGATACTACGAAGCAGCTCTCCAGATGTACAAGGCTTTGCTGGAAACTGATGTCACGTCGGACGAACGCTATTTTGCCATGCTCCAGATGGGCAACATTTATCGTGAAATGCGAGATTTCCACAGTGCCGTGAACCGTTATCGCGATGTTGTTCGTGGATACCCGGATTCTGACTGGGCTGCCGAAGCAGAACGCGCACTTGAAGATGCGGTGTGGCTTGAAAAGCATGCTAGCGAACTCCCGCGTGTTAAGCGATAGGATGGTTGTTGGTCAATAGCCGTGTTAATAGTCAATGGTCAATAGTCATTAGTTGTTGGTTATTGAATGTTAGTTTGTAGTCACTAACGAATAGCGGATTACTGCTTAATTTTTATTTCGTACAATGTCATGCCGGGCTTGTCCCGGCATTATTCATATCATCGGTTTTGGTATAAAAGCCTGTAAGGAAAAGAGCGAATAATTGCACACCCATATTTAGATGAAGGCCGAATCACCGTGAATAGTTTTCAACGGAAAGCTTTTATAGAAAATGAAAATTTAAATTATATTATTACGGTGGTTTTCGCTACACCCAACACGCAACTTGATGTCGCTTGGTTAGGAGTACTAAAATGAAAAAGTTATTGATTCTGTTGCTTGCTTTAACGGCAATTGTATGGGCAGAAATTAAAATAGAAATGCCTGTACGTATAGAATATCTTCCAGAAAAATGGTTTAATGTGGGTGATTTTGAAATTGACGATAAATGGAAGGAGTTCTGTTCTGAATTAGATAAATCAGGTTGCCATATATATGAGGATATTTTGTGTCCGACTGTTTTGGAGCTGAATATTTTGTATGGATGGCCAAATATCGAAGGAACCGTAGAATTTTATGTTCTTACTGGGGCAACTCATTCATGGAGGGAGGTTTTTGAGAACCAATTGAATCATTATAGAAGATGTGGCATGATGGCTGTCGATGATTCGTCTTATAATTCATTGCTTGCAAAAATTGACTCAGTGCTAGTTCCTGAAATTGAAAAATATTTGCAAAGTAATGGAATGTACTCAAAGGCTCTTATTTTTGATTATTCTCAAGGAAATATGCGTGATTTTGATGTAGGGGGACCCCCTGATTATGAATTTGGAAAATATGCATTAGACTCCGTTAAAGTACGCAATGCTGCCATTTCGCCACTCGCACCGAGCGTTTTCCGCCTTGAATCCGTTCGCGTGCAGAACCATCAATTGACAGTTTCTCCGAAATTGATTGGCCGCAAGTTCGTGTTATTCGATGTCAATGGCCATGAACTCCGCCGTGGAACGTTGCAAAACAACATGCTGCTCCCTGCGTACCCAACCGTCATAAAAATCCAAAACTTTGGAACGCGGTTGTTGAAGTAAATTCATAGTAAATGACAAAAGTAAATTCTCATAAAAAGCTGACCCCGCAACGATATGCGGGGTGACAGAAAGTAAATGACGTTTTGCTTCTGTCACTCTAGAGTAATGCAATGGTTGCTGTACTTGTCGAACCATAGAATCTATGGCATTGGATCCATTCGACTCCGCCTTACAGGCTCCGCTCAGGATGATATTCCCTCACGGCACATTGCTCACCGCTCATCGCTAAATTCTCTCGTCTTTCGTCTAATCTCTAATCCGCAAGCTTTCTATCGCTTTTGACTTTGGCAAGATATTTTGTATAAATCTTGTTGTAAATTTCGTGCGTTTCGGAATCAGGCGTGTATGTATTTGCGATTTCGATGTAGTCGTGAATGTCTTCGAACTTTAGCTTTCCAAGTCCGATGGCGGCAATGGCGGACGCTCCTAATGCTCCGACATATTGCGGATGTTTTACGACTTCGATTTTATGTCCGGTGATGTCTGCGAGAATTTGTCCTAAAACATTTATTCTTGCAAGTCCTCCGGCAAAACGAATCGTGTCTGATATTTTGCATTTTTGGGCTTGGCTTTCCAGCATCCAGCGGAAGTGGAAGCAGATGCCTTCGACTACAGCTCTCAGCAAATCGCCTCGATCGGTTTCAAGGTTGATGCCTGAAAGCGAACTGCGAATGTTGCCGTTTTCAAAAGGCGTTTTGCAACCGTGCAAGAATGGTGTAAACAAAAGACCTCGTGAACCCGGTGCGGCCTTGGAAATTAGCAAAGCGCACTCTTCGTAGGTGTATTCCGTTTCGTCCATTTTGCCGATGAGGTGCCTTGCCCAGGCAAAGCATTTTCCGGCAGTTTCGAGTTCGCCGTAAAAATATTTTTGAGACGGATTTGGGCCCTTGATGGAAATCATCATGATGTCGGAGAACTGCATTTCTCGGTTTACGACAGTGCAGACGGAACCCGATGTGCCGCAGTATATACCCGTGAGGTTCTTTTTGGTATTGCCGCTGCCAATAGCGACCATGGAAACATCTCCGGCACCTGCGATGACCGGCGTCCCTTCGCTCAAACCTAGCTGTTCTGCAATATCAGCTGTTATATGTCCGACAATCTCTGTGCATTTGACGATTTCCGGCAAATGCTTTTCTTCGATGCCGTATGCCTTCGCCATTGCTTGGCTCCAACCGGAGTGCCCCTCACGGCAGTCGTTGAGCGCTGAGCAAAAAGCGGAGTCCTCCGTGCGGACGAACCTGCCTGTCGTCTTGTAGAGCATGTAATCGCCGACATCAAGAAACTTGTGGACTTTCGCAAAAATTTCGGGTTCGTTATTTTGGACCCATTTGTACTTCCAGATGGGGTGGTAGGCTCCAGCAGGCACCATTTTTGTATGATAGATGGCTTTCAAGAGTTTCCAGAAGTTCAGTCCATGTATGCGAAAACCTGTGCTGAAATATTCCTTGAATTCCTTATCTGCGCGTCTGTCGAGGAATGTCATGGGCGGGCGGACGACTTTTCCGTCCTCATCGACGAGGACGGTTCCGCTTAATTGCGAGCAAAAACTGATTCCGTTGATTTGTTCGCTCGAAATACTGTAATTTTTTAGAAGTTCTTTTGTGCTGCGGCAAATGGTATCCCACCATTCATCGGCGTTCTGCTCGTCGCCTCGACCGTCCTCTGTTGTTGTATTATGGGTCCCTACGACTGTAGCTCCCACGAACTCGATTTTATCCGTGATATTGGTAAGAGTCGTTTTTATAAAGGACGTGCCTATGTCATATGTCATTAAATACATTTTATCATCCCTTATAAATCTGTCCACTTTTCTTGTTCGTTCAATAGAATTATATAAAAAAATATGGGAAAAGTGTTATTAAAAAATATTTTTTTAGTAACAAAAATAACTTTTTGAGGGGCTGGTTGTTGGCGATTACTCTCCATACCCCAAAGGCACGAAGTGCCGTGCCCATACCTCATACCTTCACTGGATCCTTCGTCCCTGTAGTCCTCAGGATGACACCATCCTTCCAACTTCCTACTGCCTACCGCCTACTGTTTACTAATCACTAACCACTAACCACTAGTCTCTCACACCACCTGCACGAGCAGGCCTTTGAGGTATTGACCTTCGGGGAACGCGGTATTCACGGGGTGGTCGGCGGGTTGCCCGAAGCGTTCGATAATCTGCACGCGGCGGTGGGCGTCGGCTGCTGCGTCGGCGATGATTTTCTGGAATAAGTCCATTTCCATGAGGCCTGAACAGCTGAACGTGGCGAGCATGCCGCCTTCGGCGAGGAGCTTCATGGCGAGCAAATTGATGTCCTTGTAGCCGCGGGCGCCCTTCTGCAAGTT
>JAEEGK010007307.1_pt1 | contig 26338 bp, 28 predicted proteins | sample 8958771 | NCBI WGS metagenome assembly JAEEGK01 (sample SAMN16246547, study PRJNA631951) | gut metagenome | biome: gut microbiome; feature: rumen; material: SC-attached | host: Bos | place: Iran: Karaj | collected 2018-10 | reverse complement strand
AACCTGCCTTCGTGGCGTGTTTAAAAAAGAATACAAACTTCCATACTATAGTTATAACCTATCTTCGCCAGAATGTACAATGCCTGTTTTGCAGCACTGCTATAACAAAAAAGCATAGCAAAAACAATGGAGCGTTCTGCCGTTTTCTGCTGAATTTATTTTTACTTTTACCCCAGATGCAGCGTACGTTTTATGAATCCTGCCTCGCCTGCTTCCGCAGACAGGGATTTCTTTGCCCAGGCCACGACCTCGTCTTCGGATTCTGCCGCTTCAGCGCCGTGAATCGGCAGGCCTTCCAGTACCAAAGCGCCGGGGGCCGTCTTTTTGATCTGGCTCACACTGCCGCCCATGCGGCTGCCTTCGTGAGTGCAGAAGGGTATGACCTTTTTGCCAGAAAAGTCAAAGTGTTCCAGAAACGTATATACGCCCATAGGCATGGTTCCCCACCAGCAGGGATAGCCTAAAAAGATAATGTCATATGCGTCGATGCTCTCCGGCATTTTTTTCAGTTCCGGGCGGGCTTTAGCCCGCAGTTCTTCTTTCGCCACTTCCGTGCATTCTGTGTAATCCACCGGATATTCTTTTACCGTTTCAATTTCAAACAAATCCCCGCCTACGGTTTTCTGAATCATTTCAGCTACGACTTCCGTGTTGCCTTTCACCAGATTTCTAATGCTGCCGTTCCAGTAATTCTGCCCTTTGCGTGAATAATACGCAATTAAAATTTTAGCCATGATGAATATGCCTCCTTCTTCCGCGCCTCTCTAATTCCTTTTCGCATAAACGCAACGATATCCGTTCGAAACTTTCACTCTATCATCTTCACAATTCTTGCCGGATTTCCTACTACTACCGCATTATCCGGTACATCTTTTGTTACGATGGAACCTGTTCCAACAATGGCGTTCTCCCCAATGGTAACGCCAGGAAGGATGCTTACGCGAGCTCCGATCCAGGCATTTTTCTTGATGCGGATTTCTTTTGTCATGATTGTGCGGATGTTTTTCGGCTCGTGATTGACGGTCAGGAGCGCTACCTCCGGTCCCAGCATCACGCCATCTTCTATCGTGATGGTTCCCACGGACATTACGGTAAGTCCATGGTTGGCAAAAACATTTTTACCCAGATGAAGACAGCGGGCGCAGTCAATATAAACCGGTGGCGTAAGGAAGGTTCCATCCTCCAGCTTCCCATTGAACAATTCTGTTTCCAGCGCAACGATTTCATCCTGTTCATCCGGATCCGTGGCGTTGATTGCGTGGCAGATATGCCGACAGCGCTTAAACTCACCGTGGGCTTCTTTTTTATACTTCTCGTCCCGCACGTCATATGCTTTTCCATTTCGCAAGTCTTCAAATACACTCATGTTCATTACCTTCTTTTCCAAAAATGCAGCTCGCTACTTTACGCACCGAATTGCTTTGAAATTTACTTATCCAGTCCTTTTTTCTTCAGCCAGTCCAACGCCAGCTTCATGATTTCTGCGTTGTTTTTTTCCTGCATGAGGAAATGGGAGTTACCTTTGATGCCAATCTCCGGCAAATGCACCAGGGTAGCGTCTCCGCCGTGGCGGTTGACGGCATCAACAAACTGCCGGGCCATGGCATACTCTGTGCCCCATTTATCTTCGCCCACATTTTCCGAACCGACCTTGATGTAATCTCCATAATAAAGAACGATGGGCATCCTCGTCAGCTTCAGAAAATCTTCCATGGGTACGCCTTTGGCCGAAGCAGACAGTGCCTTAAAACGAGCTTCGGTGATTTTCGGCATTTCCGTTTCCGGGAAAATGAAGGGCGTGCCGCCCGGTTCATAGGCGATAATGCCTTTTACCTTATCCGAGCGGATAGCTGTACGCCAGCCGATGGTACCGCCCATGGAATGGGTAACCAGCACCGCGCCGTCTTTCTGCAGATTCACTAACTCGGCAAGCACATCGGCGTTCAGGTCATTATCCAAAGGACCCGAGCCAATGGTCCAGCTTTGCTGGAAGGCCTGATAGTTCTTTTCGCCCTCAGGGAACTGGGCATTGGGTACAGGATTGCCCGCTGCATCATAATGGCCAATGCGTGAAAGAACATATAAGGTCTTGTCTCCGTACATGGGATTGCTGGCCCAGGGAGTATCCGGTGTTACGGATTCTGTAGAAAGATTGGCTTCACCGCTGCGGGGCTGGTCCACCAGATACACAGAATACCCGGCACGGACAAACATGGTGTTAAAGCCTTCGCGGCCATCCGGTCCGGATTCCCAGGTCCGCTTGGACTGAGCGCCCCCATGCTGAAAAATCATCGGCAGTTTTTTTGCTTTTACCGGCTTTTGATATTCTACATAAGCAAAATCTCCGTAGGCTCGCTGCCCGGCTTCCGCAACAAAATTTTCCTGAGAGAAGATGCCCGGCTTTTCCTTGTAGGTTCCGCCCACAGTGAAGGAACCCTGCTCTGCTATCGTCAGCGGTTTTTGGGCGGCTGCTTCTGCAGCAGGCACTGCAGGAAGCATGTACATACCGATGGATAACACTAATCCAAAAGCAATGGACTGCCATAATTTTTTTCTTGCCGTTTTCATCATTCCATTCCCCCTGTTATCTCAGAACGCTCCCGTTTTAATGTGCGGTACATAGGGCGCTTCCAGCGCTTTGATTTCTTCTTCGTCCAGTTTGATGTCCAGTGCGGAAACCGCTTCCACCACATGCTGCACACTGGTAGTACCTACAATCGGCGCGGTGATGTAAGGCTTGGACAGCATCCAGGCCAGGGATTCCTGCGCCATGGTGCGGCCATGGGCTTTCGCGATTTTTTCCAGATTATCTACCACTACTTTGTCCACAGCATTGGTAGCGTCCCATACCATGGGGGAAACTTCGTCGACCTTGTTGCGCTCTGTCACGGTGCCCCAGGGATGGGCGCAGCGACCGCCGGCCAGCGGGCTCCAGGGAACCACCGCCATCTTCCGGTCCTGACACAAGGGCATAATTTCCCGTTCTTCTTCCCGGTAAATCAAATTGTATTGGGGTTGAAGGGAAACAAATTTCGTCCAATGATTGCGCTCCGCAATACACTGCAGGCGTTCCAGTTGCCAGGCAAAAATGGTAGATGCGCCGATGTACCTCGCCTTGCCACTCTTTACTACGTCGTGCAGCGCTTCCATGATTTCTTCCATGGGTGTGTTGGGATCCAGACGGTGGATCTGATACACATCCACATAATCCATGCCCAGACGTTCCAGGCTGTGGTCGATTTCTGTCATGATATTTTTACGGGACAGGCCGCCGCCGTTAGGACGACCCGTACGCATTTCGAAATTGACTTTCGTGGCCACTACGATTTCGTCCCGGTTCAAACCGAATTCTTTAATATAACGTCCGGTGATTTCTTCGCTGGAACCCATTTGATAAACATTGGCTGTATCGAAATAGTTGATACCCAGATCAATTGCTTTTTTGAAAATATCCTTGCCTTCTTCATAGTCTTTTGCCCAGGGGAAAACGCCGTTTTCTTTTCCGGGTTTGCCAAAGCTCATCATACCCAGACAAATACGGGAAACATCCATCCCTGTGTTGCCGAATTTTACATACTGCATTGTGTGTGCCTCCTTTTGAGCATTCTTAAATCAGATTTTTCGTCGACCGGCTGATGCCGCCTTATCTTTCTCTATACCGATTATAAAAGACGGATATAAAAAAGTCCAATTGTATTATTTTATTATTGATAGAAATTTTCTATTAGATTATAATAAGGGAAAAGCCTGCAGGCCCGAATAGTTTCGACCACAATCGGTTTCCGTACCTTACTTCCGTAATACCGGAAAATGGACAATGCACCAATGGAGGAAAATATTATGAACAGCAAACAAATTGACTGCATCCTGATGCTGGCGCAGACGCTGAATTTCAACCGGGCTGCCGAAAATCTTTATATTACGCAGCCGACGCTGACCTACCACATTAAAACCGCGGAAGAGGAAATCGGCTTTCCGATTTTTCACCGTTCAGGGAAAGGCGCCGCCCTCACCCCGGCAGGACAGCAATTTTGTCTGGTTCTGGGAAATCTGCGGGATGAATTAAAACGCGCCATTGAACAGGGGCAGAATAACAGCCGCCGGTATCACTCCAACCTGACCGTCGGCCTGCCCATGCGTTCCGCCATTTTTTTCCTGCCTCAGGCAATTGAAGAGTTTGAACGCACCCACGAAGGCGTTTCCGTTACGCCGGAATTTATCCCCCTCCACAGTTTTGACAGGTTTCTGCGGGGCGAGCAGGATATGGTCTTTGCCAGAGAGGAAGACATGAAACGCATCCCCGACATAAAAATTCATCCGCTGTTCAAAAGCAAAATTTATCTCATCAGCGAAACGACTGACCCGCTGGCGCAAAAAGACAAAATCGTGATTGACGATCTGGCTGGACGCACGCTGATGGTAGGCGGCGGTTCCCAGCCGGAATTGCGCGCCGTGCAACAACGGGTTTTGCAAAAATTGCATCTGGATCATTTCAACAGTAACGATCACGACACCACCCTCACCAATGTAGCTTCCCATAAAGGCATTTGCCTGGCACCCGGTTTTCTCAACGACCACAATGGGGAATTCGCCTGGACGCCTTTCGACTGCAAGGAAACGATTTCCTGCGTACTTTGCACCCACGCCAGCGACAAACGTGAGCTTGTATCCGATTTTATCCGGACACTGCAGCGTTATTACAAAACGCGCCCGGACTTCCCGGTATGACGGTTACTTAATCCGGATTCATTACTGCGTAACAACTTCCAGAATACAGTAAGGCCGCCGCTCCAAATCTGGAACGACGGCCTTTTCTTTTAATCCACGGAAACCATACGGTAATGACGTTTCCCTACATTTATCTTTTCTGCAAACTCCAACACGTTGACGCTGTGGTGTTTTTCCCATGCAGCTCTTGTAGCATCATCCTTAGCCGCGCCGAATTCAAAATCCACACAGGCCTGGTCTAATGCTACCGGATCGGCGGAGGCAAGAATGCCGACGCTTTTACGGTCTTGCACATTCACGCATTTGTCTTCCGCTTTAAAGGCATCCAGCACATTGATAAACACCCAGCGCCCTTTCTTATAATCCATCGCCGCTTTGGCCGCGTCCGCGAAGCACCGGGCTGTAGTGTCATCATCGGCCCACTGATAGGTTTTATCGTTTTTGCCCGCGCTGTGGATCAGCGCTTTTCCGGAAAGAGAACCGAGGGACAGAGATATATTTTTGATATTACCGCCTAACTGGGGAATATAGTGTGTCTTGAAACGGTGCACAGCTACAAAGGTATCGTAGTTCTGAATATGGGATCCGGTACGGGTGAATTTCAGGTGATGCCCGTTCTGTACCGGCATGTCAATATCCCCGTCCGCATCCAGCACGTCCACCGGCCCGACTTTGGTAAAGCCGTGCTTTTCCGCCATGGCGTAATTCCCTTTCGCCGTATTGCGGGGCGCAGTGAAGCCGTTGGTATCCACAAATGTGCCCTGCGTTTCCTTCATCAGTTCCGCCATCAGAATCGGATCCAGATACTGTTCCCCTTCGGCGCCAAAAGAGACCTTAACGGCGACCTTGCCTTTCTTTTCCTGGCCCAGCGCCTTGTACACTTTCATCAGGCCGCCGGCCGAAACGTCTTTGGTGAAATAGACAATGGGCGCGTTCTTATCTTCCGTCAGAAAGCGCAGCGGTTTTTGGTTGACTTCCGGTTTGAAAGAGTTCACAACTGCGGCCGTGGCAGCCGGTTTCACATCTTTCGCTTCTGCGGTCTTCTTTTCGCCGCCGCAACCGGTTAAAGCCAGCGTAAATGTAATGGCAGTCAGTGCAATCGCAAGTTTTTTTAACATAGGACCCTCCATTATTACGAATGCCCGTAAAGCCGTGCCAAAGGCAAATCTCAGGCACAGTTCGACGGGCATTATTATTGATTCGCTATTATTTCAGTTTGCTGTATTCCGCATCCGTTACCGGCTCGCACCATTCGTTGCTGGTTTCTTCGCCGGCCACTTCAATCGCCAGATGGGACATCCAGGAGTCTGCCGCGGCGCCATGCCAGTGCTTCACATTGGCCGGAATGTTGACCACGGTTCCGGGCAGCAGTTTCACCGCCGGTTTGCCGTATTCCTGATACCAGCCCTGGCCGCCTACGCAAATCAGCATCTGGCCTCCGCCGGATTTAGCGTGATGGATATGCCAGTTATTGCGGCAGCCCGGTTCAAAGGTCACGTTATACATGGCAACCTGCTGCGTGGAAACCGGGTACAGATAACTTTGTCCGATAAAATACTTCGCATACGCCGTGTTCGGTTCGCCAATGGGGAACATAATCTCCTGCTGGAACTTTTCTTTGTCTGTCACAGCCGCTGCCGCAGCCGCCGGTTCCGCATACACTTCTTTCGCCATGTTGAACGCGGCCCAGGCTTTCGGCCAGCCGGTGTAGAAACCCAGCTGGGTAATGATTTCCGCAATCTCCGCTTTGGTAACCCCGTTATTCTTCGCCGACTGGATATGATACTTCAGCGAACTGTCAATGACGCCGCTGCCTACCAGGCCGGAAACGGTAACGATACTGCGGTCGTGCAGGGAAAGCACGTCGTTCTTCGACCAGACTTCCCCAAATAAGATGTCGTCATTGTAACGGGCAAAGTCAGGGGCAAAATCTCCCAGCCTTTCCCGTCCTGCTGTCTGTACTATTTTCTTCGCAACTCTCTGATTCGAATTTGTCATTGCTGCTGCCTCCACATAACTTAAACTCACTGACATAAGGATCGACGCGCCAGCAAAGGCCGCCAACGCTTTTCTCCAACTGTTTTTCATAAACATACACGCTCCCCTCAAAGCTTTGTCTTGCACTTTTATTATAAGGAATACGCATGTATAGAACAAATACCTGTTAACAATTGCAGGAAATGCTTTTCAGGCATGAATAGAAAATGCCCGCAGAATCTGCATTCTGCGGGGTAATGTAAATTCCACACATTAAAGAAACACTGATTGCTTCGTCTGCACGCTGACATCCTATAAACTCATTGCATCAGCGTCTCTTTAAGTTTTCTATAATGGTTTCACAAATTCCATCAGTAAGCAACGATACATCGCTTACCGACTTATTTCATTTCTTTCCACCAGGGGCCGAACGTTTCATTCCTATCCCCGATAACCGCCGCTTCCCCGATTCGGGGCGTCAGCAATCGGTACGGTTTGGTTTTGCTTTCCTCCGTCAGCCGGATATAGGGTTCATCCCAGGGATGACGGGCCATCGCGAATTTGCCTCCGTGACAGGGCAGCACTGTTTTTGCTTTTAAATCTTCCCCTGCCTGGGCGGTTTCCTTCGGGTTCATGTGAATCTTCGGCCAGTCTTTGTTATACTGTCCGTTTTCCAGAATGGCAAGGTCAAACCCGCCAAAGGTATTGCCAAACTCTTTAAACTCTTTGGTGTAACCGCCGTCGCCACTGTAAAACACCTTGCGCCGGGGCGTAACGAAGGCAAAGGCGCAGGCTTCCGACTGGTTCGCGTTCAGGAAACGCCCGGTGAAATGCTGGGCCGGAAGGATATGGACGGTAAGCTGCTCCGAAAGTTTAACCGGTGTGTACCAGTCTTCTTCCGTAATTATGTCCAGGTCAAAGCCCCAATATTCAAAATGTTCCCCGATGCCCAAAGGCACCACGATTTTTTTGATTTTCGGTTTCAGCGCCATCAGGGTGGGATAATCCAGATGATCCCAGTGGTCATGGGAAATCACCAGCAGGTCGATGTCGGGGATGTCCTCCGCCGTGTAGACGTTGCTTCCGGCAAAAACTTTATTGATGAACGGCAGCGGCGAGGCCCACTCACTGAAGACAGGATCGATCAGAATCCTGTTGCCGCCAAGTTGCAGATAAAACGTGGAATGCCCCATCCAGACCACTGTGTCCTGTTGCAGATCCAGTTTACGCAGATCCGTTTTCCGGGACACCATGGGTTCCGCGGGAATCAGCCGCTCCGGCGTTTTGCCGAACAAAAAACGCATAGTCGCCTGAAACTGGCTGGTTTCCACCGGCTTCTCCACCGGGACGATTGACCAGAAACGCCCGTTATAATAATGGGGCGACTGCCGGATACGTTCCAGCCGTTTGCCCGTAGGCGTCCGCCCGAACTCCGGGCGCTGACTGTAAAAATATACGCCGGCCGCAAGGACCAGCACTAACACCAGTATAACTTTCAAAATAATTTTCATGGTTTTGGCTTCATTCACACAAATTGCGTTTAGTCCCTACGGTTGGGGTCGTCCGGTGCTTTCTTCCCCGTTTCCTTTTCGTAATCATCTAAATTGATTGCGCTTTCCGAACCGGCAGCCAGCGCTTTGTTATAGTACCAGTCTTTGAAATCCAGCTCTTCCAGATAATATTGCAGTTGTTCGATCTGATCCAGTACGAACTGACGCTGGGCCTTGATGATTTCATAACGTTCCCGCAGGGTGTCGTCGCCTTTGGAGGTCAGCTCCACATAATCACGGATACGCTTAATGGGCATTCCCGTGTTTTTCAGGCAGGTCAGAAGACCCATCAGCCGCAGGTCCATATCTTCAAAGACACGGATGCCGTTTTTCCGTTTGATGTTGGGCAGCAGCCCTTCCTTATCGTAATAACGGATGGTGGACGGCGGCAGGCCGGTTTTTTCGGCGGCTTCGGAAATGGTGTACGACATAATGTACAACTCCTTTGTTCAGATATAAAAGAACGAATCGGCAGCGATTCTTTTATATATGTTATTTGTTAAAGTTCACTTTAAGTCAAGGTTAAAAGCGAGAATTCATAGTTAATTCACATTTGCCGGTTCTTCCACAGGGATTATTGACTGTACAATTTCGTGTTAAAAGCAACACAAAAACGCATCCCGGTCACTTTAGTGACCGGGATTTTTTCACAACTCCAGTTGTGGCGCGGTTTTTCAGCCTGCTTGCTGTTATAAATATAGACAGGTTATTTGTATGTCTCGATATAGCTTTTCTTTCGTATATTCATATCGCTTTGTTCGTGCAAGCTGCCATTGCGCCAGCCCCCCATTTCAGGCTTTTGTTGTATTACTGTTTCTTTTCCCATCCGAACCGGATGGCCCCAAACTTGCAGGCTGCCTGGCAGTCTCCGCAGGAAATGCACTCGCAGTCTCCCACTTTTCTGATGTCCATTTTACAGGTTCGCAGGCAGGCGTTGCAGTGCACACACTTAGTTTCGTCCAGCTTGACGGAAAGCAACGCGATCCTGTTAAACAAACCGTAGAATGCCCCTAAGGGGCAGATGAACCGGCAGAAAGGCCGGAACAGAAAAACAGATATTATGATTACCGCCGCCAGAATGGCGAAACGGTAATTGAGAAGCATATACGGACGGATACTTCCCCCTGAAGATAAGGTCATGAGGAAATTAGAAAAAGGCAGGTTGGGACAAACGTACTGGCAAAAGGCCATAACCCTGCTCCCTCCCAGGAAAAAACCAAATGGAATAACAATCACGCAAAGTATCAGGAATACGTATTTCAGATAACTGAGCCGACGCGTCCATTCGTTCTTTTTGATTTTTGGCGCCGGGATTTTATCCAGAATGTCCTGCACCAGCCCGAAAGGACAGAGCCAGCCGCAGATGAACCGACCAAAGGCCAATGCCAGCAACAGCAGCCAGCATAAAACCCGCAGGGGAAGATGGGCAAGGCCGTCCGCAAACAGCCGCTGCATAAAGTTCAGCGGGCAGCCCGCCACCGACGCCGGACAGTAACGGCAGTTCAGCCCCGGCACGCAGAAGTCGCTGTTGATATACTTTGCGGGAAGATCGCTGATTAAATTACAGTTGTATAAAATAGCCGAGCAGATTTGCAGCAGACGTCGGGTAACCATGGTAATCCGTTTCTCCTTTGCTGTTTTGTATTTTAATCATATACGTTAAAGCCTGCTCTAAGTCAAGTGAGATTCCAAAACCGCCGCATCATTTGCCGAATCCGAAGAACTCTTTCAGACCCTTTTTCTCCAATAATATTTCAGCAGTAAAACCATAATGAGATGCCGCTGCAAGAGTCACTACTTTCTCCAGAAAATCCTCGTAGGGCAAGTCAAACCATTCCTCTGGTATCTCACGGCGGATGGTGCCGCCGTCATTGTGGCCGCCGCCCCACCACCAGGCTTCGTCCAGTTCCGCTTCATACGTTCCGTCATCCATCTTGTTGAAAGCATACCAGGAAGCCCATTCGCGCATTCCTTCCGGGGTTTTTGGTCCTTCGTAATGCGGCGCATCGTGAGAAAGCGGCGAATACTCCGGCGTCCCTTTCTTTGCGCCGCGCCGGTAGACTGTAAACCGTTCCCCTGTATCCATGGGATAACGTTCCAGCAGCATGGGTCCTTTCTGATACAGGATACGCCTTCTTCCAGGCACCCGGTTTGCGTCATTGATCAAATCGGTGAACACCTTCAGGGGGTTTGTTTCCTGTAATTCCTTTTCGAGCCCCAGTTTCTTCAACTTGTCTTCCATATCCCAGGGGCAGCCCCATTCTGTGTAATACGTTGCCTTGTGGTTGCTGTAGATATAGTAGTAACCGATTACCTTGTCATTATAAAATACCTTATACTTATCCAGAATAGAACTCATGGTCTTCCCTCCTGTTCTCTCTGACTTACTTATCAGCGCTTTTTACAACGAAACAATCTCTTTTACGTATCTGTTGTATGAACCGTCTGACTCGGAAATGACTGGCCACCGGCCGGTTTTTTACGAAATGTTCAGCGTTTCTTCACAGATACCGGCCGGTAACGCTTTCTTTGGACTGCCGGATCTGCTCCGGAGTTCCGCAGGCCACGATACGTCCGCCCTGTTCGCCGCCGCCCGGTCCCATGTCAATAACATAGTCCGCGTTGGCAATCACATCCAAATCGTGTTCAATCACAAGGACGGTGGCGCCTGCTTCCACCAGACGGTCAAACACGCCCAGCAGTACCTGCACATCCAGCGGATGAAGGCCGATGGTGGGCTCATCAAATACGAAAACGGAATCTTCCTGGGTCCGTCCCATTTCGCTGGCCAGTTTCAGCCGCTGCGCCTCGCCGCCGGAAAGAGCCGGGGTGTCTTCTCCGAGGGTAAGATAGCCCAGGCCGAGGTCGTGCAGCACTTTCAGCTTTTCGTATATTTTCTTCTTGTCCTTAAACAGTTCCAACGTGTCGTCCACAGTCATCGCCATCAGTGCAGGCAGGGAAAACGTTTCTTCGGTTCCCTTCGGCTTCCAGAGGATTTTCTCCGCCTCTCCGCTGTAGCGCTTTCCGCCGCACTCCGGACAGGTTATGGTTACATCCGGCAAAAACTGTACGTCAAGGGATATCTGTCCGGTACCGTCACAGACAGGGCACCGCAGAGACCCGGTGTTGTAGGAGAAATCGCCGGCTTTCAGTTTTCCGGCTTTCGCAACTTCCATTCCTGCGTACAGCTTGCGAAGCTCATCCAGAATTCCGCTGTAGGTTACCACCGTGGAACGTATATTGATGCCGATGGGCGATGCGTCGATTAAGTTGGCACGACGTATGCCCTCCGCCTCTACCGTTTTCACCGGGAAAGGCAGCTTCTCCCCCGCACAGTGCGCCGCCAGTCCGGGAATCAGACTTTCCAGCACCAGCGTCGTTTTTCCGGAACCGGACACGCCCGTCACCGCCGTCAGCCTGCCTTTGGGAATAACAACGTTCAGCGCGTGCACGGTGTGGATCGGGCACGTCTCCATGCGGATCGTTCCCAGTCGGAACACCTCCGCCGCTTTGGCGCATCTGCGTATCTTCATATGCCCTGTATCCGTCAGGAAAGGCGCTATTTTGGATGCCCCGGCTGCCAGAATCTCTTTCATGCTGCCTTGGGCCAGAACGGTTCCTCCCTGGGTTCCTGCCAACGGTCCCAGTTCGATCATGTGGTCTGCCTGTTTCAGCACCCGGACATCATGGTCTACCAACACCACGGAATTGCCGTCGGCAATCAGGCTGTCCACCACGTTCATCAGACCGTCAATGTTGGAAGGGTGAAGCCCGATGCTGGGCTCGTCCAATACGTATAAAACACCCGTTGTTTCGTTGCGGACGGCGCGGGCCAGCTGCACCCGCTGCCGTTCACCGGTAGACAATGTATTGCTGGCCCGGTCCAGGGTCAGATAGCCAAGGCCAAGGTCGATTAACCTTTTTGCGTTGTCCAGAAACGACTGGATGATACTCTCCGCCATGGGGCGCATCTCCTCCGGCAGTGTTTCCGGTACAGCCTGCACCCATGGAATCAGATCCGCCAGCGTCATGGACGTCGCTTCCGCCAGATTCTTTCCCGCCAGCGTTGTGGAGCGCACTTTCGCCGAGAGCCTGGTGCCGCCGCAGTCGGGACAGGCAGATTCGTGCAGGAATTTTTCCACCCGTTTCATGCCCTTTTCGTCTTTGACTTTGGCCAGCGCGTTTTCCACCGTATAGACAGCGTTATAATACGTGAAATCCATCTCCCCCGCCATGTTCGTCTTCTCGTTCATATAGAGAAGATGGTGTTTTTTGGCCGGGCCGTGGAATACGATTTCCTTTTCTTTCGGAGTGAGGTCGCGGAACGGTACATCGGTGCGCACGCCCAGATCCCGGGCGATATCCTTCATCAGGGACCACATCAGGGTCTGCCAGGGAGCGACGGCGCCTTCATCGATGGTCAGGGAGTCGTCAGGTACCAGCGAATCCTCGTTCACGGTGCGGATCACACCCGTTCCGGAACAGGACGGACAGGCCCCTTCCGAATTGAAAGCCATCGCTTCCGCGCCGGGGCCGTAGAATTCTTCGCCGCAGACGGGACATTTTGTGGGCAGCATCAGCGCCACATTCATGTCCGGCGGGCAGGGATGCCCGTTAGGACAACAGTGACTGCCCAGGCGGGAGAACAGCAGACGGAGACTGTTCAACAGCTCCGAGGCCGTTCCAAAGGTACTGCGGATGCCGGGGATGCCCGGACGCTGGTGCAGGGCCAACGCAGCCGGAACATGTTTGATCTCGTCTACCTCGGCCCTGCCCGCCTGGGTGATTCGACGCCGGGTGTAAGTGGAAAGAGCTTCCAGGTACCGGCGTGAGCCTTCCGCGTACAATGTCCCCAACGCCAGTGAGGATTTCCCGGAGCCCGAGACACCCGCAATAGCCACCAGCTTGCCGAGAGGAATGTCCAAGTCGATGTTTTTCAGATTGTGTACTTTCGCTCCACGGACGATGATGTGCTGCGGAGCGATTCTTGTATCTTTCATATCAGTTTTGTTTTTCCTTTTCTCTCTATTGTATTACATACATCATCTACTGTTACTATAACATATTGGCGCTCACTTTTACAAAAAAAGAATCAGGACTGCCTTCAAAAAATGAAGTGCCCTGATTTTTTGCACATTTACAGTAAAAATCCGATGCGGATGTTAAGGAGACGCTATCACAAAGAAAGTTCCCGGGCCCGGCTGCGTTCCTGCCATTTCACACAGGCAATGCTGATTTCAAACAGCAGCACCGCCGGCAGCGCCATCATAATCTGGCTGATTACATCCGGCGGCGTCAGCAACGCCCCAATCACAAAACTCAATAAAATGGCAAACCGTCGGCCCTTTTTCAGGGTAGCGGAATGCAGCACACCCGCTTTGGCCAAAATGGAGCAGGCCAACGGCATCTCAAAGATAATACCAAAGGGAAGCACAAAGCCTATCAGAAAGGAAACATAACGGTCGAGGGCCAGCAATGGCAGCGCCGTATCGGCTCCCACATATACAAAAAAGCTGAGAGCGGAAGAAAACACCGCTACATAGCCAAACGTTACACCCAAAACAAAAAGGAACAGGGACAGAAACGTCCATCCCAGCGCCAGCTTCTTTTCTTCCGGATAAAGCGCCGGGCGCACGAATGCCCAAAGCTGCCATAACAACACCGGCGATGCCAGAATCACGGCACAGAGAAACACCACTTTCATCTGTACGTAAAGCACGTCCGCCAGCCCGAGATAAATGAACTGTACGCCTTCTTTTTTCACCGGCGCCGTTACCAGGTCCATAATCCGCTGCGGCCCCACATACATCAGGCATGCAAAACATACCACAACAGCCGCTACGCATTTCAGCAGCCGCTGACGCAATTCGCCGATATGTTCCCAGATGGGAGCCTCGCCATTGCTGTCATCTTTCGCCGGCTCCTGCAGATGATCCGCTCGTTCGTTTTTTTGTTCAAAGTCCTTCAACGGCGGCGTTTCGTCAGCGTGCAACGTTTCAGCGTGAACGTTTTTCCGCTGTGTTTCCATTTCCGCCGTCTCTTCCTTGCGCTGCATTCTATTTTTCCGCCTTGACAGCCGTCGGTTCTTCCTCTTTTTTCTCAGACCCTTTATTCACCTCTGACCGGAATTCCCGAAGGCTTGTGCCCAGCGCTTTGCCCAGCCCTGCCACCCGGCTTCCGCCAAACAGTACCAGCGCAATCATTAAAATAACCAGCAATTCTGTTGTTCCGATACGTCCCATGTCTATTCCTCCTTGTTCTCTTCCGCGTCTTCAGCCAGCGCAAGCCAGTTCGTTTTCAGAAAGCTGCGCACGCCCAGATACATCTTTGCGGATTTCTTTGCTATGCGCGGCAAATCTTTCGGCTCCAGCAGCAAAACCGCCAGCACCACAATAACCAGTAACTCGCCAAATCCGATTTCCATTTCAAAGCCCTTTCACCTGAACGCTTTCCACGGTTGTGGCAAGCCTTACTCTCCCCTGTTATCTTCGTGCATCAGTCAAAAACGTGATTTCTATATTATTTTATTATAACAAAATATCAGTAGAAATACCACGGCTGTTTTCATTTCTCTCCCGCACACAGAACATTTTGTTACTTATTGGCTGTGAATAGTAACGCGCACAGTACTAGATATGTTATAATTAGAAATACAGCAGGATACAGTTAGTTGTAGTAAGAGGATCGCAACATGCGACGGAATCGGATCGCAAAGCATTTTGTAATAAGAAAGAGGACCATATCATGATCAGTTTGCAAAACGATTACAGCGAAGGCGCTCACCCGCAAATTCTGAAACGTCTGGCGGAAATCAATCTGGAACAGAACCCAGGTTACTGTACGGACAGCTATTGCGCCAGCGCGGCAGAAAAAATCAGACAGGCCTGCGCCTGTCCGGAAGCAGATATTTTCTTTTTAGTAGGCGGAACCCAGACCAACCAGGTCGTTATCGATACCATGCTGGCGCCCTATGAGGGCGTTGTTGCGTCCTGCACCGGACACGTAAGCATGCATGAAGCCGGCGCCATTGAATTCACCGGCCACAAAGTGCTGGAACTTCCGCATCATGAAGGGAAGATTGAAGCGGCAGAATTACAAGAATTAGTCAACCGTTTCTGGCAGGACGGTAATCATGAGCACATGGTGTTTCCCGGTATGGTCTATATCTCCCACCCTACTGAATACGGCACGCTGTACAGTAAAAGAGAACTGGAAGCCATTGCCCGGGTCTGCCACGAACATAAGATGCCGTTATATATGGACGGAGCCCGCCTGGCATACGGGCTGACAGCTCCCGGAACAGATGTTACACTGGCAGACATCGCCCGTTTCTGCGACGTATTTTATATCGGCGGCACCAAATGCGGCGCCTTCTTCGGAGAAGCCGTGGTATTTACCAGACACAACCTGCCCGCTCACTTTCTGACCCGGGTCAAGCAGCACGGCGCGTTGCTGGCCAAGGGACATATGTTGGGCATTCAGTTTGACACCCTCTTCACAGACAACCTGTACTGTGAAATCGGCGCCCACGCAATCCGCCTGGCGCAGCTTTTGCAGAACGGCTTACGGACCGCGGGGCTGCCGCTCTATATTAACTCCCCTACCAACCAACAATTTGTGGAACTGTCGGATGCAGTAATCAAAAGGCTGGACGAACGGGGTGTCGTGTACAGTTTCTGGGAAAAAACAGCACCGGACAAAACGGTCATCCGCTTTGTCACCAGCTGGGCCACAAAAGAAGAAACCGTCCGGGAACTAATCAAGATACTGAAAGAAGTACTATAAGTTAAAAACAAGAATGAGAACAATACCGCAGCCTGCATTTTAATCGCAAATACTATAAGCATATGATATAATAAAAAAGCAAATCTGCGAAACTTAACACGGAAATTTATTGGAAGGAGCTGTACACTATGATCAAGTTTGCCCATAACAATTTTAACGTGCTGGATTTGGAAAAAAGCCTGCAGTTTTATCAGGAAGCGTTGAACCTGAAAGAAGTCCGCCGGACAGAAAAGCCGGACTTCACATTGGTATATTTAGGCGATAACGGCGAGACGCCCCATACGCTGGAACTGACCTGGCTGAAAGATCGTAAAGAACCCTATAACCTGGGCGAGAACGAATTCCATCTGGCTTTTGTCACCGATGACTACGAAGCCCTCCATGAAAAGCATAAAAAGATGGGCTGTATCTGTTATGAAAATCCCATGATGGGCATTTATTTCATCAGTGACCCGGACGGCTACTGGCTGGAAATCCTGCCGGTACGGTAAGTTAAAAAGCTGATTCAATACGTTTGTGTCGTCGCCAAACCAAGCATGCTAGCGAATCAGCCGTTCCAACTATTCTAAAAACATGGAGAATCATAACATGCGCATCATTGTAATTGACGGACAGGGCGGCGGCATCGGCCGCTCTTTGGTAGAATTACTTGTTAAAAATTTTCCGGACGCGGAAATCGGAGCGACAGGAACGAATTCCATCGCAACGGAAACTATGCTGAAAGGCGGACCGTCCTTTGCAGCTACCGGTGAAAACGCAATCTTGTTTAACGCTGCAGAAGCCGATGTGATTATCGGGCCTGCGGGCATCATCATGGCCAACGCCCTGCACGGGGAAATCAGCCCGGCCATCGCCATGGCAGTTTCCTCCAGCAAAGCAAAGGTAGTGCTCATTCCCATGAACCACTGCCGTGCGTACATCGCCGGAGTGGAAGAGAAAAAAGTAGCGGAATACCTGCAGGACGCAATAGACATTATCCGGCGAATTATGAAAGAAGAAGAAAAGTAAAAAAGCTATGCCGTCAGTCATCTCTGCAAGGATGACCGACGGCATTCGTATTTGAAAAACAGGTTTGTCAAACCAATGTCATTTTGTTAATCGCAATTCTGAAAAAATCAGGTTTGTCAGCCCGACGCGTTTTTCGGTTCCTCTTCATTCAAACGGCTGATAAATCCCCTCTGCCCTTTTGCGGCTAGCCGTTTTGGAAAGGTAGGTTCCTTCAATCACAGGAAACCCCCGGCGCGCAATGGTCTTCTTCAGATAATTCTTAAAAGGACAGGGCATACGGTGATGGTTCTCCGAACAAATACAGGTAGACAAATGAATCACCACGTCCTCTTTCTTTTCGTCGTTGGCCAGCAGCCGTTTTTCCAGATTTTCAATTTTTACATCAATTCCGGCTCCGCAGCAGCCGCCGCAGTTGACAGCCATGTACCGGGTGTCCTCCGGGTACCCTTCCATTTTCCCGCTGCGCCGGGTAAACGCTTTCATGCAATTATATCCGGAACAGCGCCGGGTCACCAGTTCGCACTGCACAATTACCACTAATTTTGACATGGTCATTCCTCCTCAACTATGGTATAATGAAAAATTGTAAAAAGAAAGGATAGCAGATAGTATTCTGAACAGGAGATCGGCATCGTCACTTTTTTCATTTCCTTTGCGGGAGGCACCATCGGTTTTAAACTGGGGGAACAGTTCCGTAGTCACGCCACCCGTGCCGGCGGTTTGGTTTTCTGCCTCATCGGGCTGAAAGTACTGCTGGAACACACAGGGTATCTGTAACACACTGCTTATGCCAGCAGCATGACGGCCTCACCCGCTCGTGCTGAATGAAAGAAAGCGGGCCACAATTTTTCTCACTAGTAAAACCAAAGTCTGTTTTTCACATGGCTTCGTCTGCATCAGGCGAAGCTGTTTTTATAAAAGAACGAACGCGCTTTTCCGGCTTCAAGGTGTAGTCGGTCCAATACAGTACATTTTCATCGAAACTGTAATATAAAAGTCCCGACCCGTTACGATACCTCACCTTATCCTTCACGGTGCCGTCACGTTTCACCTTTCGCAATACAAAGAGGCCATTTTCATAGTACAGACTGCCATCTTTCTGGTAGTGCGCCCGCATGATATACACGTCCATTTTGGGAAGCTTGTCGCGTACAGCGACAGTCACATCATACCATTCCGGTTCATCCGCCGGCGTAACGGATATAAGCAGACGACCGCCCGCCTTTTCTTCCCAGTAACCTTCGTAGCTTTCCGGCGCAATCATTTCATAATCTTTTCTGCCTGTCTGAACGGGCCTGTTGGCAAAAACCGACGGGCAGCATAAAAGGGTAAGCAAAAGCAGGCAAAGGGCAATTATTTTTTTCATTTTGACTCTCCAATCCTAAGGAAACACTGATTAATTTGTCTACCTAAAGCCTTTTTCCTGATTTTACTCCAAAAACAAAAAAACATCAATTACATTAAGTAAAAGCTTGTATCAAGGAGGAACAAACATGAACTATATACACTACTACCAGTCGCCGCTGGGGGAAATCATTCTGACCAGCGACGGCAAGTCCCTCACCGGCCTGTCGTATGACTTCCCGGAAATGCTGTTGCCTTATTTCATAGAAAAACCGCTTCCCATTTTTTCGGAAACGGATCGCTGGCTGGATATCTATTTCAGTGGAAAAAATCCCGACTTTACCCCGAAACTGAGTCTGAAAGTAACAGGTTTCCGAAAAATGGTATGGGATATTCTGCTCACGATCCCTTTCGGCCAGACGATAACCTATGGGGAAATCGCCAGCCGTATTGCAAAGCAAAGAGGCATTCCCCGCATGTCCGCCCAGGCGGTAGGCGGCGCCGTCGGTCACAATCCGATTGCACTGATCATCCCCTGTCATCGGGTAGTGGGAGCCAACGGCAGTCTCACGGGTTACGCCGGCGGCATAGACAAAAAAGAACAGCTGCTCAGGCTGGAACAGGTTGATATGAGCCGTCTTTTCATCCCCAAAACGTAAGGCAGCCTTTTATTGTACCTCCTCCACGTCATAATAAAAGTCCAGCGGATTCAGCTTTACCATTTTTTTCTTGCTTACACGGTTGTGCAGCGGGTTGCCGTACACGATGACCACATAGTCTTTGTCGAGAATGTCCTGCATCTCCTGCAGGGTTTTTGCATTGTCGAAAGCAGGATTGTTGTATCTGGTATGATTCTCCGGGCTCTTGCTGTCAAAATACAGACGGTAATAATTCTCCACAGTACCGCTCTGAATATTGGTTGTAGACGAAAGAACGAGGTCATAATCGCCGCTCACTTCCACGTCGCGCAGCGCGTTCACATGCACCGACTGCAGTTTGATGTCGAGGCCTGCCTTTTTGGCCTGGAGCTGGGTGGCTTCCGCAATTATTTTGAATTCCGGCCGGCTTTCGTAGAACACCATCTTCAGTGTGACAGGCTTATCTGCTTTTACCGGATTATAAATCCGATTGGATTTTGTATAGCGGGAATAGTCAGGATTGCAGACCACATAACCCCGCAGCGGTTTTTCCATATCCTGGAGGTTGATGCACTCTGCCAGGATTTTGCGAAGCTTCGGATTACTTAACGGCCGGTCCGGCGCCATGTTCATCCGGCTCATGATGGTACGGGCTCCGCCGACTTCTTCATGCTCGCGTCCTTTGTAATACTGCGGGTCAACATCGAACACCACGTCTACATCTCCCGTTTCAATAGCCATGCCCCGGGTAGCATTATGCCCTATGGCAAGGTATTCATATTTTCTGCCGTTACGTTCTACCACCGCTTTCTCGGCGGAATAGGAAGTTACCTTGCCGCCGGTATACACGTTGCCGCCTTTGGCAATGCAGAACACCGGATCGGTAAGGACAGACTTCTCGCCAACATATTCAAACGTGTTGTCCGTCAGCACTTTCCAGCTGCTGTTCTTCATCACTTCTCTGGCACGGACGTTCTTTGCACAGGAATCGGTCAGGCTGTCGCAGATATCTTTGGCAGTCACCTTGCTGCCGTCGGTAAATTTTACGTTCTTTACCGTAAACACCTTCCCGTCAAAGTCTGCCAGCCAGGGCACAAGTTTTCCGTCTGCATCGAACTTCAAAACGGTTTCGCCTACCCCGATACGCGTGGTGGACCAGCCGTCATACCCTTTCGTGTGATCGTACGTGGCCATTAAGTGGGGCACGCCCACCTTGAACACCGCCGCCTCTTTTTTCTTTTCCCCGCCGCAACCGGACAATGCCAGCGCAGCAAGCGTCAAAACGCATAAAACCTTTGTTACCTTCATCTTTCTTCTTCCCTTTCCCAAAATGCCGGCATTCTCCATAAATGCCGGTACCAATTTGTTCCGCTTTCATAATTTGCTCCCTGCCCGACCGGGAATCCAGTACATTTGTCGTCATCATTGTCCGTTAGCAGCATAGCTGTTCCGACCTCTCCTGCATTCCACTGCACAGAAAAACAAAAAAGCTATGAAGCGGCTGGCTCCTTCCGGAACCGGTAAGCCTTCATAGCTTTCATTCTTTTTATTCAATTCATATGCACTGTAATGTACCATCCATGCTCCGCTCCAGCGAAGCGCATCACTCTTGTGACAATTTATTTTATCATGTGCGGAAAAAACCGTCAAGAAACGGGGAAGTCATTCCTTCTGTTCCGTGCCCCCGTTACATGCCGATGAACTCACGATTCCGTAACATAAATAGCATATTCATGATTCAGGACCACCGTGCTTCCCGGCCGTACCTTTTTCCGTTTTTCTGTTAACACGACCCCGTCCATGGTTACGTGTCCCTGCTCAATTTCATAAGAGGCCTGTCCGCCGCTTTCCACAACGCCAGCCAGTTTCAACAGCGACGAAGCAGGAATATATTCTGTGTCTATTGTTACTGTTATTTTTTTCATAGGTTCTCTCTCCAATCATGCTCTATTTATAGTTTTCCCCCCAGATTCTCCAGCGAATCGATCACGATCAGGCAATTCGGCCGCACATGTTTCATCACGTAACGCATCTTGTCTTTCGGCACGGCAATACAGCCGCCGGTAAAGGGCTTGTTCGGCCCGAAGCAGTGCATAAAGAGCGCCGATCCTTTCCCGGGTACGCGAAGGTGGTTATAGTTGATATTCAGGCAGTACTGATAATGTTCTTTGTAATCAATAATATGTTCGCTGTTTTCTTTGTCCAGGGTGGGATAGTTCCGGATGTCCACCATGCGGTCATACTCCATGCCAGGCCGCTGATCGCCTGACCAATAGGTGTTTTTATCAACCTGGGTGTATGGAATGGCACAGCCGGGATCCCGGGCAATCCCAAAGGCTTTATTAAAACGGAAAGTGCCTGCAGGCGATTTCCAATCCCCCTCTTTTTCTTTCCCCAGTCCTTCCCTGCCGATAAAGCCTGGCGTAGTCATAATCTGGCGCCAGCTTCCGTCTTTTTCTTTCTCATGCATGGAAATCCAGGCTGTCGTTTTTCCAACGCCGCCTACCACGATGAGCTGCTCTGTCTTTGCCGCGGCAGGCAGCGCCGTCACCCATTCTGGAGACGGAGTTTCTTTCGCATGTCCGGCTTTCCCCGGCATGGAAAGAAGCACAACTGTAACCAACACCGCCAAACCAATTGAACGCATTTGTTTCATCATTTGTTTTCCTCCTTATATTGCATTAATAGGCACAATTTTAGCGCGCAAGGCCGGACGGCTTCAAGGCCTTTCATCTTAACGCCCTGTAATATGGATTCATGGTCAGGTTCACGATGTATTTCTACTACAATATAGAACATAAAAAGTCATCGCACCTGTTTTCCTGTCCTGTTTTTGGTGATATCTTTCACTTTCTTTTGTCCATGGCCTCTTTCCATGCCATGTATTCGTTCTTATCCAATTCCATTGCAAACCGCCAGCCATCTCCAATTATATGATTCATTTGCAAGTGACGCCCAAACAACGCACTTTTCTAAGCTCCTATTGTTCACAGATTTCAGTGAAACTGAGCTTTTCATTTTGTTCCAAAAGTTTCTTAACAAGCGGACTGACATGAATCAGCGTTACACCGCACTTCGTTTTTTCCTCCATGGTCAGCAGCACGCGAACACCTGCGGAGGAAATATACGTAAGCCTTTCGCAATCCACAATCGCCCTTTCAATATTTGTTGCAGTTTTTTCTTTCTCCCATTTCAGCAACAGCTCCGGCGCCGTGATGCTGTCGAGCCTGCCGCAAAGCGAAACACGGAACAATCCGTTTTCCATGGTATAGTGCATCGCAAAGGGTTGTTCCTTATTCGTTGTATCACTTCGGAGTTTGCGCGCCCCGTCCAGGGTGATGACCCAATAATAGCAATTACCCATCGCCTTCCTGAACCGTACTATTTGTTCCGACGTAAGGAAGCGATACGTACTGAGTTCGGGCATATACTCCGCCAGATTAAGCTTTTCGGCCTTTAAGCCAAATTTTGCCAGAAACGCTTCTGTCCGCTTGACTGAACCGGGAATATCCGCCGCATCAATGATAAACGAATTGGAGAGGTTGGCCACATCTGACTGTTTCTTGGCAGCGTTCCCGGCCGCCTCCAGCTTTTTCATCCAGTCTTCCCCAAAGAGGGATTGAAACGTCAGGAAGAACTGGATCATAAATTCCGGGTCCGGTGTAAACCAGGCACCGCCATGCACTTCCAGCAACGTGCAGACATTATTTACAACAGCCTCCAGCTCGCTTTCGGTAAAGTACATCATCATGCCTTCCGTTGTGATACACAGAGGCCCTGCCGTTTTTTCCAGCGCCGCGTCCAGCGAGTCATAATTAGTGGCATCGACCGGATGAAAGGCCATGCGCTCCGGATACGCTGTAAGGGAATGCATAACCGGTTCCATTTCCTGCACGACGATGGGAAGATCCAGCCCAATAAACTGAATCCCCTTAGCCGTCAAATGGAGTGCCTTCGGCGTATAGCCACAGGGCAGATCTACACAGGTACGGTAACCGGAATTTTCAATCAGGGAACACATGGTGCGGTACTTTGCTTCCACCACCAGTGCGTTGCCAAGGATCACTGTGGAACCCGACAAATCCTGAAGCGGTTCCTTATTTTCTATTTTCAGGGAACGGACAATGCGTTCAGCATCCGGTATTTCCGCCTGCGCCATCAGGCAAACCGCTGTTTTTGCTGTCACGAATACGGGATTGGTCCGTGCCATTGCGCTGTAATCAGATTCAGTGTTCATAAGAGAATACACCTGCTAATATATACAAAACAAAGTTGCCAAAATTGATATGGAAGCTAATCTATATTGCCAACAGAGTCTAGGAATTCTGCTCGCGCGCGGCGACGATATCTAAAAGGTAGCAGGGGGTAAAGAACTTGTCCATGAACTGGTAGTAGCCGACCAAGGGGAGGACGGCCTTGTACTGGTCAACCAGCAGGTCCTGTTCGATACGCATGTTACCCGGTCCGGCGATGACCATGACGTTCTGGTCGTCGGCCGAGTATGCCTTCCATTCGACCTTGTCTGTCGACGGGTTGCCGCAACGTGCGAAATTTGTCCACATCTGCTGAACGGCCGTGAAGACCTCATCGGAGACGTTTGTGCCGTTGAAGGGGCAGCTCGTCCCGACGCCGCGAAGATTGAACACGAATATGAGCTCCACGGAATGTGCTGCTCCAACCTCTGCATTGCTGCCCGGGTACGACCAGTAGTAGCAGAACGTCTTGTTGAAAGCACTTTGCGTGTCAAGCTGTTGGAGCATGGGGACTCTGAACATGAGATCATTTATGAACTCCGTCTCAATCAGTCCCGGTTCTTGGGACCTGCAGACCCGCCAGAATTTCTCGTAATACTTCTTGTCCTCTTCCTTTAGGCAGTGGGCTGCGTCGCCCACGGCGCGCCGGGCAAATATCTTTTGCTCTTCCATGGTCAGACACGGGCCCTCGCCCATGAACAACCTGGCCTCGTCGGCCGTGCTGCCTGCCATGATAGATATGTGCTTTGCATAGCCTTTCCGGTACAGCTCGATGGGCGCCTCGGGAAGCACCTCAGTTCCGTAGTAGGGACAGGACGTGAAATTGCCGACCGCTCCGACATACGCCGCCTGGAGTTCCTCTTCAGTCAGCGCCATGATGTCGTCCATGGTCTTGCAGCCGGTGTACTCGAGCAGCGCCTTCGTCTTGCCCTGCGCGGCTTCACAGTCGACCGGGAAGGCCAGGGTGGCCGAGCCGCTCTGGGCGATGACCTTCTGGAAATACCGGTTCGCCTCCTTCATGACCGGCAGAATGGAGACCGAGCCGCCGCCGGCGCTTTGTCCGAAGATGGTCACGTTGTCGGGGTCGCCGCCGAAAGCGGCGATGTTCTCGTGCACCCACCTGAGCGCCATAGCCTGGTCCAGCAGGCCGTTGCAGGGCGCTGTCTTGAAATTTTCGCCGCCGGGCACCGACGAGAAGTCCATGAAGCCGTACATGTTCAGTCGGTAGTTGATATTCACCATGATGATATCGCTATGCGCCTGAACGAGGTTGGCTCCGCTGTAGGAGACCTGTGAACCCGAGCCGACGACGTACGCCCCGCCGTGGATCCAGACCATCACCGGCTTCTTCTCGGTCTTGTCGTCGGCGTTGACCCAGATATTCAGGTAGAGACAGTCCTCGGAGACCAGCTTCTGTATACAATCCGGGTAGCCTAGTGAGCCGAAAGAACCCTTTCCGTAGTACCTGGCCTCGAAGACCCGGTCGCTCGCGTCCACGTACTCCGGCGCCTTGAAGCGGCGCTCGCCCACAGGCGGCTTCGCGTAGGGGATGCCCAGCCACGACGCGACCCCGTGCTCCTCGATTCCGACGAAGGTGCCGTTCACGCACTTCACTGCATGGGCCTCGTCGAAGCCTCCCGTGATTTCGCTGTTCAAGTACTCGTACGGCTCGTATCTGATTAGATCCTTGAATTCCCTTTTCATAGCTCGAATTCCTTTCTTTCCCTATAATGTAAAATACTTTGTCAGCGGGCAGGTACGCTCCCAGTCTATGATACCGTAATCGGCCATGTAATTACCTACGCCAAACTGGCGCACACCTTATTATTAATTATAACAAAACAACTGCAGATAAATCTACGGCTTGAACCACTAAAAATCACCGGACACTTTTATACGCCAGGTGAGGAGATTAAAACCTAAAGCACTACGAAGATATCTTTTACTGATTCACCTGTGTCCGCAACTGAATCGCCTCTGCAATATGCGCCGCTTGGATATCGTCGCTGCCGGCCAGGTCCGCAATGGTACGGGCCACTTTCAGAATCCGGTCGTAGCTGCGGGCGCTGAGTCCCAATTTGCAGAAGGCGTTTTCCATCAACGTGTTGCAAGATGCATCCAATTTGCAGAACCGTTCCACCTGCCGGTGATTCATGGAAGCGTTACAGAAAACACCGTACCGTTTTAAGCGTTTCAGCTGAATCGTACGGGCCGCACAAACGCGTTCACGGATCTGCGCCGACGTTTCTTCTGCTTCCGTGGTCCGCAAGTCTTCATATTTCACCCGGGGCACATGGATCTGCAGGTCAATGCGGTCGGACAAAGGGCCGGAAATCTTGCGCTGATACCGTTCAATCTCAAAAGGACGGCAGGTACATTCTTTTGTCTCGTCACCAAAAAAACCGCAGGGACAAGGGTTCTGTTTTCAACGCCACACATATAAAGGAAGCGTAAAACATATAGGATCCCTGAACACTGTTGGTTGTCACGGCATAATCTTCCAATGGCTGAAGTAGTACTACAAGCACCACCCTGGAAAATACCGGGAACTCGTCCAAAAACAGCACACTGTTGTGACTCAGCGTCACTTCCGCCTGCATCTAAACGCCGATACAATCAATGAGATTTATTTTTCAGCCTCAATATGCAGCCCAGAGGTTGCATACAGAATCTTGCACTGTTGCTTTTTACAGTAACAACCCTTTGAAGTTTTAGTTTAGCCAGCTTCATACTAAAGCGCTGCTAACAACATCATACAGTACTAAAGACGCAAAAGAGTATATTTGTCCAAAAAAGTGTCCAAAACCTGCAGGACAAAAAGATAAAGTCCCCGCCGATACAGACGGGGACTGGGATTGCAATGGTGATCGACCGGGGGCTCGAACCCCGGACCCACTGATTATTTTTATTGTTTCAAAAAGCTCCGGGGCTTTTTGCGCTTCATCAATCAATACAGGCGGTTTATATGTCTGGAAAAAGAGCTTTGGGTCTGACTGTGCAAGTTCCCTGTCTCTGGCGTTGTCCATGGATACGTATGCCCTGTTCTGGTCTGCTG
>JAEEGK010007306.1_pt1 | contig 26339 bp, 14 predicted proteins | sample 8958771 | NCBI WGS metagenome assembly JAEEGK01 (sample SAMN16246547, study PRJNA631951) | gut metagenome | biome: gut microbiome; feature: rumen; material: SC-attached | host: Bos | place: Iran: Karaj | collected 2018-10 | reverse complement strand
TAAAACAAATCAAAAAGAAGAAAAAAACAAAATAGATATCCAAAATATAATACTTCAAAAAGACAAAAGAACAACATTAATGATAAAAAATATTCCAAATAAATATACAATATCAACATTTTTAGAAGAAATAAACATAGACTTTAAAAATAAATATGATATATTTTATCTTCCAATTGATTATACAAATAAATGTAATTTAGGATTTGCTTTTATAAATTTTGTTGATTCATTTCATATAATTGAATTTTATGATAATTATAGAGGAAAAAAATGGAAAAAATTTAATAGTGATAAAATATGTGAATTATTATATGCGAAATATCAAGGAAAAAAAGAATTAATTAATCATTTTGAAAAAGGGAAAGTTTTATCTTTTGAAAGTGAAGAAAAAAGACCTTTAATTTTACCTACTCCAAATCCATTACCAAAAATTTCAATTCCAGTCAAATTTTTAGAATTATTTAAATGTAATTATCCTTTTGTTAAATATTCTTTTAATGATAATAAAGAAAAGTTTATATTTGAAAATTTGTATTTCTAAAACTTAAAATTCAATTTTAAGAAATATAAAGGTTTATTTTTATATATAAATATTGTAATTATAGAAATAAATTTTGTATCAAAAAGGTGAAAATTTCTATTTTTGTAAATTTAGGTTTTTTTTTGAAAATGAGTTAAAAAAACTATTCTTTTTATTTTTAAGGTAGGTCAATAATAATTTTTTAATTTTACATGATTAAATAATAAAAAAATAAATTTTTAATTTTGTTTATATAAATAACATATATTTGAATAATTACTTTAATAAAAATAAAAATAATAATAAACTTTTAATAATCTAATAAAAAATTAATAAACTATTTTCATTAATAAGTAAATCCAAAATTTACAAAATATTTTTTGTAAAATAAAATTAAAAATAACCTTCAAAAAAATTAATTTATAAATGGAGGAGGAATCAAAAAAAAAATTACTAAACATATCAATATTTCTAATCTTATATATAATATTTGAATATATAACAAAAGATTTTTTTCAATTACTTTCAATAAAGCTTTTTTTTTCAAAAGACAAAACAAGATGTGATTATTTTATATATTCAGATTATTTTGAACAAGGATTAAAATATTTTATGTATTACATTTCATTAAATTATATAAATTTATACACTTCAATATTTATGATATTTATAGAAACATTATCAACTTTTATAATTTCAAATTTAAAAATAATGTATCAAGAAGTAAAACCTTCTATAAAATATAAACAATTTCCTTCTTGTTTTACTTTTTCTTCTTTTGGAACTCCATCTTTAACTTCTTGTTCTATTTTTGTTTTATTTGGTATCTTTTATAAAGGAATTACTCAAAAAAGAAAGCATATTCGTTTTAAAATTTTTTCTTCAATTTTATGGTATTTTATTGTTATTTATTCTTGTTTAGCAAGAATGCTTCAAAATAATTTATATATAAATCAAGTTATTTTTGGTTTAGTTATTGGATTTGTTATTTATTATATATTTTTTTATATTATTGAAATTGATTTAATGAATTTTTCACAATTGAAAATATTTTTAGAATATAGAATTAGTGTTATTTTTGGTGTGATTTTTATATTTTTTTTTAATACTTTTTTCCAATTTGTTATCACAAAACCATATTTGAAAAAAAATAAAAATCATTTTGTTAATCAAAATTACTTAAGTCAAACTATTCTTTTTGAATTTTTAGGATATTATATTGGAATGTTATTAGAGTATCTTCTTAATTTTAAATCTAATGATGTTTTATTTGAAAGATATAATATTAAAGAAGTAAATAAAAATGGAATTGATATGTTTAATCATACTAAAAATGATATTTCTTTTTTTAGATTTTTACTTTTTTGTTTTGTCGATTATTATTTAACTATTACAATACCAACTAATATTGAATTTTTAGATTGTTCAAGTTATGTTAATTTAATTTTTTCTTTGCCTTTATTGTATAGAAGTTTAAAAGGAATTTTAATATTTTTTATATTGAAATTTACAATTAGATTTTTGGGATTAACAAATGAAAATATAAATGAACATTATAATTTACTTAAATCAAATAATTAATTAATTATAAGAATTTTAATTATTTTGTAATTTTAAAAATAAAAATAAAAAAAAATTTACAAATGAAATTTACTCTAAAAAAGAATACCATAAGTAGAAATAAAACAAATGAAATTATAAGAAATACAATGATAAAAATGAACTCAGAAGATCCATATATATTATCACGTAATATAATAAATAATTTTAATTCTCCAAGACTATATTTAACAAATAGTAAAAATAGTGAAAATAACAATTTAATACATTCAATAGAAAAATTTGCAAATTTAACAAAAGAATTTTCAATTGATGATACATCAAAATATTTAATGTCAAATTATATGTATAGTTCACCTAATATTATTACTCCAAATTCAACAAGATTTGAAGACTTTATGTCAAAAACAAAAAAAAAATTTTTTAAAAACCAAAAACAAGAAGTCTCAAATATAATATATAAATCAAGAAAAAAAAATCTTACAGAAGATATAACAAAAATAAATTTTGATAATAATACAACAGAATATAAAAATCCAATTGATTCTCTTGGTTTAATATTAAATAATAAATGTATATATGATAACATAATGAAAAAATTTTGTAATAAAACATTAAAAAGTTTTGGTAAAACTTTAAATAAATTTAATTCATTACAAGAATTAAAAAATTTAAATGAAAAAAAAATAAAAATAACATCAATTATTCCAAGAGCTTTATTAGACGAAAAAAAAAAAACAGGAATATATTATGATAGTGAAGAAGAAGTTGCAAATGAAAATCATTTAATAATACCAAAATCATGTTATACAAATAAACTATTAATTTTATATTGTAAATTAATAAATTTAAAATCAATTGTCCCAGAAAGTAGAGAACAATTTTCAATGGATATTGAATTATTATCTAATAATATATTTTTATTTGGTGGTTTAATAAGTAATATAAAAGATAATTCATTATGGAAATTTGATATTTTTAAAATGAAATGGTTTAAATTAAAAAAATTAAATAATCAACCAGAATTACGTTTTGGGCAAAGTGGAATAATAATAAAAGATAAATTTATATTATATGGTGGTAAAATAATAAATAAAGAATCAACAAATGAAATTTTAGCAGAATTAGATATTTATGATATAAAATTAAATATTTGGTATACTCCTTTTATTGAAAAAAAACCAATATCAAGAAGAAATCATATTGCTTGTGCAATAGGAAAAAATATGTTTATTCATGGAGGAATAAATTATGAAGGTGAAATATTATATGATTGTTATATTTTAAATATTAGAAATTTAAAATGGATAAAATTAGATTTATTTTATTATGAAAAAAATATAAATGATGAATATGATAAAAATAAAAAATTATATCTTTCATATCATTCATGTTGTTTAGTTTTACCAAGTGAAATAATAAATAATAATAAATTTTCAATATTTAAAATGATAGATTTACAAATAAATAAAAAATATTATAGAATAAGAGAACAAGGATTATATATTTTTGGAGGAAAAAATAAAGAAAATTTAAATGATAAAATAATAATAATAAAATTAGGAAAAAATCCATTAGAATATAAGACAATTGAACCTTATGGAAAAGGTCCTTCTGGAAGGATATTATGTTCAATGAATTTTTTTGAACCTGGAAATTTTATTATTATTCATGGAGGGAAAAATAATTATTGTACTTTAAATGATACTTTTATATTAGAAGTTCATAGAATGGAATGGTTAAAAGTTAATTTTGATATTGATAATAATTTAATTAAATTTAGATGTGGTCATCAAAGTGTTATTTGTGGTAATGAATTAATTATTTTTGGAGGAATGGATGAAAAAAATTTTGTTGGTAGTTGCTTATTTTTTATTAATCTTGATCCTACTCTTTATGATAGTATTGTTAGGAGAAATTTAATTATTGATAATTCTTTTTTGAAAAAAGATTTATTTTTAAAAGATAAAAATGGGAAAAGTAAAGAAAAAAAATTTCAATTTGATAAAAGTGATAAAAATGTTTTTTTTAATAATAAGAAATTATTAGATAGTTTTAATTTTGAAAAAATTAGGAAACTTATTAATGAACAAAAAAATTATCCAGTTAAATTACCAAAAGTATAAAATATAGATATAGTAATAATATTATTTTTTGTATATTTTTTTCAATGATATTAAATGTGATATATAAAGATATTATTCTTTAAATATGATAAAATATATGAATTCATAGTTTTTAAAATTATTATTTTTTAAAAATTAAATTTAAAGAAAATTATATATAAACACTTTGAAAAAAGACAAATAAAAAAGCAATAATAAAAAATAAAATGGAAAAAACATTGAATAAGTCATTAGATGAAATTGCATTATTAAATAGAAAAAAAATTTTAAGACAAAAATCAAAATTTCATTTTTCAAAATCAAAAAATCAAAATCAAAAAAGAAAAAAACCCTTAAAAAACGTATCAAATAATCCATTTAGATTATTATCAAAAAAAAACTTTATAAAACATAAAGATAAAAGAAGAAGATTATTTATATCAAATTTAAGCAAATCATTTCAAAATAAAGATTTAAAGGATTTATTTATTAAATTTGGTAAATTAAAAAGATGTGGAATTCATTTTACAAAATTAGGAGAAAGTAAAGGAACAGCTGATATTGAATTTGAAAAACATTTTGATGCAATTAAGGCAATTAAAAAACTAAATAAAAGTACAATTAATGGACAAATTATTTTTGTTAAATTTAATAATTTGATTAATTCAAGAATTAAATTAAAGAATCAAATAAGAAATAATATAAGAAAAATTAGTATAACAAAAAATAAAAATAGAAGAATTGGAATTAAAAAAAGAGTTTTTAGAAATTCACTTGGTAAAAAAAGAAGATAAATAGTTATTTTATATTTAATTTCATGAAATATAAATTTTTATTGTTTTTTATTATTATAAAATGCATTTTTTCTTTGTTTCATTTTTTTAAGAAATTTCTGGAAAAAAAAATAATATTTTTTCATATTAAAAAATAAAAAATTATATTACTGAAAAAAAATTAATAATTCCTTTCAAAAAAAATAATAAAAACAAAAATAAAAAAAATAATTAAAAAACAAATGATAAAAACAAGATTATTAGAACAATTTTATTTCAGTAAAAAAAGAATAGACTCAGAAACACAATTAGTTCCTCCATCAGAAGATTCTAGAGATGAAAATTATTATTGGAAAAAGCCAAAAATATATTTATATCAATACAAATTAGAATTTCCAGAGACAATTTTATTATCAAGAATAATATTTATTAAACCAAGTCCAGTAAGATTTTCATTAGAAATAAGTAATAATGAAAATGAAAATTATATAATGATAAATAAGAGAATTCAATGTACAAATAATGCAATGAAATTTATTAATATTGGTTGGTTGCCTTGTAGATTTATTAGATTTATTACTCAAAATGATAAAGCATTTCCTCCTGCTTCTAAAATTAAATGTTATGGTTATAAACAAGATTTTATTGAAAAAAAACATGGGAAAGAAATGGCTCAATTATTTTTTAATAAACCAAGTTATATTTTATATGGTAATAATTATTTAAGTAATACTAATACAAATATGAATACTAATAATAATACTAATTATAATACTAATAATAATACTAAAAGTAATACAAAAAATAATACTAATAGTAATTTTGGGATTAATTTTGAAATTAGTGATAAGTGATTTTTTAGATTTTTTTTTATTTAAGTTTTTTTTTGGAAATTAGAGTTTTTTTATTTACTTTTTTTTTATTAATATTATTACATTAAATTTTTTATATTTAAAAAAATATTATTATTATAACTTAACATTATATTACTTTTATAATTTTTTTAATTAAAATATATTACAATTATTATTATCTTCATTTTTATTTTCTTTTTCTTTTTTAGGTATTTTATCTTTTAATTCATTAATATCACTAATTTTAAAATTATTTCCAGGTTGAAAAAAAGATATCATATCATTAGATAAAAAAGAAACAAAATCATTATTATCATTAATAGTTCTTTTTAAAATTTCAGAATTCATAGAAAGTGAAGTAACATCGAAAAAAATAGTATTTGAATTAACTCTATTAAAATTATTATCAGTTAAAATTCTTTCTTTATTATTATAATTAACTTTTTTAATATTTTCTCCTTTAGGAATAATAATATTACTTTTTTCTTGTATTTCTTCATCTTCACAATCACATGAATTATTTATATTTCTTTCATCAAAATTAATAATTGTAGTCATTGAATCTGTATTTTCTTCATTATTTGTAAATTCAATTTTAGAATGTAATTCACTTATTTTTTCTTCTTCTGGATCTAATAAATCTTCTATTTCTTTAAATTTTTTAGATATACATTCTAATAAAAGAGTATATGTTTGTATTCTTTGTTCTGAAGATGATATAATTTCTTTTTTTATTTTTGATTCTTTTTCATTTTTTATTATAGTTTCTTCTAACATATCTGCATTTATTATATTGTATTTATTTTCTTTTTCTTTTTCATTTTTTTGTTTTTTTAATTCATTACTATCATTTTTTTTAATATTGTTTTTTTTTGTTTTTTGATTTATTGGAATTGATTTTAGTTTATTTGTTAATTCTTCTAATTCATTTTTTTGCTCTTTTGATATTATTTTTCTTTCCTTTTTTTCTTTTACATTAAATAAAGTTTTAAATGTTGAAATTGAAGATAAAATAATTGATTCTTTATTTTTACTTTCATCTTTATATACTTTTTCACTTTCTTCTGTTCTTAAAGTTGATGGAGTAAAACTTTTTTTAATTCCTTTATCTTTTATTTTATTTTCTTTAATATTTTTATCTTTTTCAACAATACTTTTTTTTAAATTTTTTTCATTTTGTTTCTTCTCACTTAAATTTTTCCTATAATTTAAACTAATATTTTTTTCTTTTAAACAATTTTTATAATAATTCTTATTAACAATATTTGTATATCTATTTTGTAAATCAATTGAAGATTGTTTTACTTTTTTTTTATCTTCATTTTTTTTATAATAAATATTTGGTGTTTCATTATTAGGATTATATTTAGGAAAAATTTTAGTAGGTTGACTTTTTGTATTATTTAAATTTTCATTTGTGTGACAAACACTATTAATTTGAGAAGAATCTATAAAATTAATTTTTTTTACTGTTCCTCCTAAATTATCTGTATTTAAATATTTATGTCTATTTTTATTTTTATCAAAGTCTGATGATGTTATTAATGTTTTATATGATAATTTTTGAAAATGTTTTTTTGCTTTTGTTAAACTTTGTAAATTTGTTGATGAAGATGTTTGTTCTGTTTTATTTGAAAGTAATAATGATTTCATATTAATTTAAATCAAAAAAATATTTTTTATTTATTTACATTATCTAATTTATTAAAAAAAGAAATTTTAAAAATTAATTGTTTTTAAAATATTTTATTTTTATTTAATAATTTTATTTTTTTTAATCTTTAATAAAAATCATTATTATTATTATTTTGTCTATCAATTTCTCTTTTAACAACATTTAATTCATTTCTATTTAATTCTTTTAACAATAATAAAACACAATTTAAAATATTACTTCTATTGTCATTCCTATTATCATTTCTATTATCATTTCTATTATCATTCCTATTTTCATTTCTATTATCATTTCTATTATTATTTCTATTATTATTATTATGAGAATATTCATTATAATCTCTTTCTCTATATTTATTATTATTATTATTATAATTATTATACATTTCATCTTCATTATCATAAATATCATTTTTTTGAATTTTATTACTTTGATTTCTTTTATATCCAATATTATCATCATCTCTTTTAAAATCATCATTAAATCTATTTTGATTATTTTGATAAGTAGGAGTTTTTTTAACTTGATGACTTTGACTTAAATCATTATAATTATCATTAAAACCTTTATTATACATATCACTTTTATTTCTATTAATATTTTTATCTTGACTATTTCTTCTATTATTTCTAATATTATCATTATTATAATTATCATAATTATCATTATTATCATCTTCATAATCACTCATATTATTATTTCCTTGTAATAAAATTTTATCTGCATTATTTCTTTCTTCTTCAGTTATCATAATATCATCTAATTTTGCTAATTGTGGTAAAACACTAATAACAATTTTTCTATAATTTGGATTATCACAAATTGGATTTTCACTTAACCATAAAATTCTTAAATTATCACATTCAGTCAAATATTTTATTTCATTTAAATCACATATCATATTTTTTCTTAAATATAATTCTCTTAAATTTGGTAATCCTGAAAATGCTTTTAAAGAACGAATCTTATTTACACTTAATGATACTATTTCTAAAGATGGCATTTCTTGAATTAATGATACGTCATCTAAATTTGTACCCCATAGATTTAAATTTTTTATACTTCCTAAACGATCACTTCTTATTTTTTGCACTATTAATTCTCTTGTTAGTTTTTTTGACATTTTTTTATTTTTTTTATTTTTTTTTTTGTTTATTATTTTTCATATTAATGATATTATTAAATTTTTTATTTTTTTTTATTGAATATTAAATCATAATGAAAATATTTAAAATTATATTTTTTTTAATTTTTTTTATGAAATAAACTTTATATTATAAATATAGATTATTTAATTTTAAATAAATATGATGTGATTTCATTTAAATTCTAATAAAAAGAAAATTATATATAAGATTTATATTTTATTTTTCTAATTCAATATTAAAATATTTTACATAAATTATTCATTTTCATTTAATATTTTTCAATTATTAGTTTTTGAAAAATAATAATAGGATTTAATTTAATAATTGTTTCTTAAAAAAAATAGATTTTTGAATTATATTTATATCTAAATATTTATTAATATTTAATTTAATTTAAAAAACAATTTTTATCTATTATTTTATTTTTTGAAAAAATAAAAATGTATTTATAATTTTTCAAATCTTTATTTTAATTTTCATTGACAAAATTTTCATCTATTTCATTATTTTCATTTAATATATTTTCTTTTTCATTGTTTTTATTATTATTATTAATCTCATTATTATTAGATAAATTATTACTATTATCTTTTTCAATATCTTCATCAAAAATTAGTTTTTCATCATTAATATCTTTTTTAAATTCTTTATCTAATAAACTTTCATATTTTTTAGATTCTTCAATTTCACTTTTTGTAATATTTTTTGGTACATAATCGTTATTAATAAAAGTTTCATTGTTTTCATTTATAAAAAAATTTTCCCCATGAAAAACAATTTTAGGTTCTAAATATTTAAAAAAATCTTTATTAATAATATTTCTTGTTGAAATAACTTTTTTAATAGTATAATTTTTAATTATAACATATCGATCAATATACAATTTATAAAACTCAATTAAACCAATAATTAAAAAAATTAAATATAATTGCCAATTAATATAATCAGAATTTGTATCATCAATTTGAATAATTTTATTTTCAAAATCTAAATCAAATTTTTTTTTTTCATTACACTCTATATGAACATCTCTCCATTGGTTTTCAGTTAAAATTTTATTTTTAAATATATCATAGTCATACATTGTAATAGTATCACCAAAAAAAATTTCAAAATTCAAATTTAAATCTACAAAAATATAATTCCTTTGTTGAACAATATCATTATCTAAATTTATTTCTCCACTTATATCTCTACATGAATAATATTTAAATTCTTTATTTTCATTATAAGTTGAAATTATTGTTTGAAAACTTTCATTTGTTATATTAATATAATTTGAGTCTTCTGAATAATTTATATTTATATCTGAGTCATTTCCAGGAGTTTTATTTCCTATATGATAACAATTAATTGATATTACTATTTTTGGTAATTTATTTATATTATTTTGTAATGTTTCTTTTAGTTTTTTTGATTTATTTTTTTTTAAAAGAAATAAAAATGTTTTTGAAAATAAAATATTTGATATAATATATATTATGAAATTTACTGTTAAACAAATTATTAATATGTATGTTAAAATGTTTTTTTGTGATATATTATTTTTAAAATATTCTATTTTTTTTGATAATATAAATAATATTAATAGTATCCATAATAAAGATTGAATTATCCAATTTAGAATTCCTCTTTTTTTTCTGGTTGGTGATTCATTTGTTTTATTTGATAACATATTTATTAAAACAAATAAAAATTTTTATTCTTTTTATTGATTTAAATAATTTGAAACAATAAAATAAAATATAAAAATTAAAATTTATTAGTATTAGATAGAGAAAAGAATTATTTTATTTTATGCAAAATAATTTTTTTATAATTTGTTTTAAAAAATTTTTATTTTATAAAATAAAATACAAAACTTTAATTCATAATCAATTAAATAAATTATTATATAAGATTATTTTTCAATTTTATTTTTTTTTAAAAAAATATTTTTATTTTTTTAAATTTTATTAATATGATTTTCTAATTATATTAAAAATTTTTATTTAGAATTTTCTATCATCAAAAACTATTTGAATTTATTTTTTTATAGAATCTTTCTCAGAAAACATTTCTGAAAATAATATATTTGCATTTTCTTCTTTTTTTTTTAAATCAAAATTTTCTTTATTAACTTTTAAAATATAAGTAAATCCATTTCCACAAAGAATATTTTGAATAACTTTATTATCATCTTTATCAATCCAATTAACAATAGAAGGATAATTAATAATATCACTTTGATATAATCCAACTTCTCTATATTCATTATTACCAAATCCATAAACTGAATTATCATCTAATAAACAAATTGTATGAAATGCTCCACAAGAAATATGTAAAACAGAACATTTTTTATTATTAAATTCAACTTTTAAAGGAATTTCAGAATAAATTATATTTTCATTAAAATTATATTTATTAAAATAATGATTAATAATATTATGATTAAAATTATCATTACTAACATTATTCTTATTATCATTAAAATTATTATTACTAATATTATTAACATTATTAATAATATCATAATTAATATTTTTATTTTTAATATCATAACCTAATTGACCAAAATCATTTCCTCCAAAAGTATATAATTCATATTTATCAATAACATTACAAATAATACCAATATGAAAAAATCCACTTGAAATTTCAATTGCTTTTCCTTTTAAATTTAATTTATAAGGTTCTATAATATCTTTTATATTTTTATCATAATCATATAATAAATTTCCCCATAAGAAAACTTCACCTTTATAATTTAAAAATGCACAATGCATCCATCCACAAACTAAATTTTGTATTGTTTGATTTTCTGGAATTAAATCTGCCTTTGAAGGATAAATTTCATATTTTTTTGTATTATTTTTCTTTGCCAATTGATTATGTTCATTATTTCCCCAACTATAAAAAATTCCTTTTTCATCTTTTGCAAATGAAAAATCAGAACCTGAAAAAATATTAACTATGAAAATATTATTTTTTGAAAAGTATTCAATTTCATTTGGTTTTTTTAAACATTTTATTCCATTTATTATTTCACTTTCTTTATTTGATATTTCATATCCTAATTGATATTTATTATTTTTTCCTAATGAATATACTTTTCCTTCTTTTGTTAAAAATAAAGAAAAACCATCTCCAGTTGAAATTTTACTTATTTTTGTTGTTGGAATTGGAAATATTTTATTAAGACATTTAAAAGTGTTAAAAATAGTTGTTTTTGTTTTTACATTATTATTATTTTTGTTATTATTTGAGTTAAATAAATAATTTGTTTTTGTTAAATTTCCTAATTGAAAATAGTCATTTAAACCAAATGAATATAAATTGTTTTTATAATCTAAAGCAAAAGTTTGACAATTTCCAACCCAGATTTTTTTATAATGAAGAGGTTTTAAAATATTTGATACATTTGAATATGTATTATCACCATTTGCATTTATTGTATATACATTTAAGTCTGTTTTATTTATTTGATTTCCCATTTTTTTATAAATTTTTATTGTTTTTATGGAGGGAATATTTGGTAAAATATTCTTATTATTAAATTATTATTTCTTTTATTAGTTTTTTCTTATAATTAAAAAATAAAATTATTATAATTAAATTTAGCATAATATATTATCATTAAATATATTCATTTAAATAATTTAAATATAATATATTCTAATAAAGTAATTTATTTTATCATCATATGATAATTAAATAACTTTATATTATAAATTAATTGATATTTATTTTATCACTTAAAATAAATATACATTTTTATAAAAAGAATAAAAAATTAATACTAAACTAATTTAAAAATAAAACATTAAAAAAAAAATAAATATGAAATCATTTATATCTAAGTACATATATTAAAATAATAATTTTTTCATTTTGCATTTCTAATAATATCTCTGACAGTATAACCTCCAGAAATACAACATAAAATTGTAAAAATGACAACATAAATTACAGTACAAACATTTTTCCAATGATATTTATGATATTCATTTAACTTAATGTACATAAATCCAGGTATTGTAAAACAAAAAAAAATACTAGAAAAACTTCCTAAAAAATCAACATAATCACCAACTTTTTGATAAAGAACAGTAATTAAAGTACTAATTAAGACTAAAGGAATAGTAATAATACAATTTAAAAAATTAGAATAATTATTTGTATCATAACCAAAAGAACTTAACAAAGTACTTCTCATTGCATTATAATTAGGAGCAATTTTTCCAATAAGTGTTAAAGTTAATAAAATTCTTCCAATAATCATAAAATAATCTTTTTTAAAAATAGATTTTCTTTCAATAATTAAATCAGGAGTATTAATTGGTTGAGTTAAATAACCAAGAATTCCAATTAAAATATAAATAATACAATCAATAATAGAAGAAATATAAAAAATTTTATCAATTTTTTTTTTAGTTCTATCTTTTAATGCTTCAATAATAGGAAAAAGTGCATTTTGACTAGTATAAGCAAAAAATAAAGTAACAAAAGGTCTTATTATATTTAAATCTTTATCAGCTCCTTTTGAAAGATCATAAACATTTAAATGAGTACTTTTATCATCTTTTTTATATATTTCATCATAATAATTATTAATAAAATAAGGACTTTGTATAAGAATAATTAAAACAACAAAAGCTAAAGATATTACACCAATATAAGTTGGTGCTTTCATTTCTCCAATATTTTTTTTTAAACAAAAAGGTAAAAGAATAACTAAACAAATTCCATAACAAACTATAAATTTATATGAATATTTTCTCCAAAAACTTTTTTCAACAAAATCATTTAAAGATTCATATTTATAATCTCCAATATCATTTATAATTCCTCCTAATAATTTATAAACCATAACTTGAAATAAAATTATTAAACCATAAGAATATGCAATAATAACAATATTTAATATTCTTGCAAAAGTTTTTCCTAAAATTTTATAAGTTACTTGAAAAAAATCTAAAATATTTGTTTTATCAACAACATAAGAAATCATTAATAAAGATATTAAATTTGCAATTCCTGCTAAAATTACATAAACTGGTGTAAATACTAATGTCATATATTGTACTTTTACTGGAATTGCAAAAACTCCACTTCCTAAACTTATAATTGATATATTAAATATTGAATTTACCATTGTTCCTGCTTTAAATTGAGATATTATTTTTTGAAAAAATGATTTTTTTTCTGTTTCGATTTCTGTATTTGTGTTTTCTTTTTCTTTTTTTTCTATTTCTTCATCTTTTTCACTTGGTTCACTTTTAGCATTTATTAAATCAGTTTCTGAATTTGGTTGAGTATTATTTATTGAAAGTATATTTGCTTGATCCTTTGAATTTTGATTATTATTTGTTTCTGTTTGAATATTTAATTCATTATTATTTATGTTTGATAATTCTTTATTTTCATTATTTTGTTGAGAATTATTTTCTGATTCCATTATATTTTTTTTTATTTTGATTATGTCGGTTTTATATTTCAAAAAATTATAATTAGTTATTTAATAATATTTTTTTATTTTTTCTAAATTAAAATATTGATATTTTAAAAATAATTAAATATATATTAAGTAAATATATTCTTTAATTTTTAAATGTAAATAAATTTTTAAAAAATATAATTTTTTATTATATAATTAAATTAACTATTTCTTTAATTAAAAATTTTAACTAATTTAAATAAAGTCTATTCTTATAAATTTGCACTTCTATTTAACTACTTTAATATTATTTACTTTTTTTTCTTGAGTATATTCATCTTCAATAAACTTAATTAAGCTTTTGGTTATTCTCTTATCATTAAAACACTTTTCTAAATTATCAAAATTAGTATCAGAAAATAAATTACATTTTTTAACATCATTCATTAAATATGTCATTAATTGTTCATATTTTAATTTTTTAATATCTTCTTCACAATAATGTAAAATAAAAATACCTACTTTCATAAGAGATTTCCAACCACTAATAATAAAATTATCAAGTATTCTAATTAAAGTAATTGGAGTATCTTTTTGATTTAAATGACATCTTGAACTTAAAAATAAAGTAATAAACCAAGAAGGAAGAAAAAGATTTGTACTAACTCCATTTGAATTAAATAAAATTGATAATTCAGGCTCAAATAAAGAAACTAATCTTTGGAAAATATAAAAAAAATATTTTAATTTTTCTAAATCTTTCTCAAAAATTAAAGGATATTCTGTAAATTTAAAAAAAGATAAAAATAGATAAAAAGTTTCTTCTTCTGTTAAAAATTCTAAAAGAAAAGAAACTATATAATTCATTCCTTGACAATATTGAATTTTCCCATTTAATTTTGATACTGAATTTAATATATTTGATATTTTATTTTGCATTTCTTCATTTTGTTCATTTTTAAAATTTGTCCTTAGAACATCTACTTTTATATCATTTGATATATTTTTATCTGTTGGAGAATTTAATATTTTTTCATAATTAAATTCTTTTTTTAATTCGTTTATTTTTAATAAATTAAACCACAAATTTAAACGAGTTTTTATTGAAGTATCTTTTTTTTTTAAAATTATTTTATATATCTTTTTTACTATTTTTTGATTATATTTTTTTGATAATAATAATAAATTTAAATAATCACTTTTATTAATAAATTCTAAACAATTACAAATTAAAAAAATATACTTTTGTTCATTAGTATAATTTTTTCTTTTAATATTTTTTGACATATTATAATTATTTTCATTAGGTAAAAATTTCCTAACAGTAAAATTAGAAACATTAAAATAAGAAAAAAAATAATTAATATATTCTTTATTAAGACTATATTTTCTTGAAAATTCAGAAATCATTTCCAAACATTCATCAGGATAAAAATTAAAATTACAAAAACTTGGAATATTTTCTTTAATTATCAATATTAATTCATTAATTGCCATATTATCAATCATTGGAATTTTATTTTCATCAATGGAATTATAATTTTTTAATAATTTACTTATTCTATTTAATCCAATGATACTTGTTTTATGCAAATCATTATTTGATTTAAATGATTTTCCTAATTTATTAAATAATCCAATTTTATTATTTTGAAGAAATATTTTGTTTAATCTTTCAATATGTTCTTCTAGTTTATTTGTTAATTTTAAGTCTATTATATTTTCCCAAAAAGTTTTTGTTCTGTAAAATTTATTTTTACTCAATTGAGCACATAAATATATTTTATCATTTGTATTTTTATTTTGATAAAATATTCTTTCTGCTAAAAATATTATTTTAAAATTTATTTGAAAATTTGGATTTGTTAAATTATCATTTAATATTGTAATAAATGATAATATATTTGAAAAATGTTCTAAATTTTTTAAATTACTAAATTGTAAAGATGATGATATTTTTTTTTGATCTAAAATATTATCAAGTAATTTTTTTGCAAAATTACTTTTTGGATTTCTTATTTGTTCTAATGATTTTGTAATATTTGCACTTTGAATTTCATTTTCATTTAATAATTCATTTATTATTGTATTAATTAAATTATTTTCATCTTTTTCATTTAATAAAGAAAATAATTCATTTTCATTATAAAAATTGTCAATATTTTCTTTTTTAAATTCTAAGTTTTTATTTATATAATCTTTATATGAAATAAAACTTTCAAAAGGTATTCTATTTTCACCTTTATAATATTTTGTTATTTCTTTATTAAAATATTTTTTATCTTTTTCACAAATATCATTTGAAGAATAATTTTCTATTACATTTGAATATTCATTTAAATTTTTAATAAATTCATCATAAATTAATTTATATTTATCTAATGACGTTTTGATAAATGAAATTCTGCTTTCTTCATTGATTTTTATATCTTTATTTAATCCATTATAAATATTATTTATTTTTATAATTTCATTATTATATTTTTCAATTTCATATTTATATAATAATTCATTTGATTTCATTGTTGATCTCATTTTAATTGTTTTATCTTTTAATTCTTTATTAATTTGTATAAATTTTTTATTATCTTTTTCAAAATTATAATATTTAATAGACGATTCATAATATTTATTCTTACAATAATTAAGTAAAATTTTAGTTTTATCATAATTTAATATTAAATTATTAAATCGATTTATATTATCTTCATAAATTGTTTGTTGAGTTTCAATAAATTGTTCTAAAGGTGAAATGATATCATTTACAATTTTTGATATTATATTATTTGATTTTTCCATAATTGATAAAAAATAATTATACATTCCATTCATATTTGTTATTAATATTGATTCATAAAAAATTTGTTTTGGAATTGATAAATTTTTTTGAAAAACATTTATTAATGAATTAAAATTATGAACAAATATTTTCATAAAACTAATTAATCTTTTGATTTCTATTATATTCATTCTTGAATTTTTTATTAATTCATTATTTTCTGATTCAAAACTTAATGTTTCCATTTTGATTTTATATCATTCTTTTTTTATTAAAAATAATTATATATCTTAATAAAAAATAAATATATATTAAAAGTTAAAAAAAATATGAAAACATGTGATATAAAATATTATAATATAGATCAGTTAAATAAATTAAAATTTTTAAAACCAGAAACTGAAAATAAATTAACTATTCAATTATATTCTTCCATGGCTTTAATGAAAGATGATAAAATAGGTAAAGAAATAAACAAATTTTTTGCAAAATTTTTACCTTCAAATATAAAAGATTTATTAAAAATAAATTTCTTTTTAAAAGAAAAATATTTTTCAAATATTGAAAATAAAAATAAAACTATTAATATTATAGAAAACAGCCTTTCTTATTTAATGAATATAAATTTTAACTCTGATTTTATAATGAATAAAAAAAATATTTTATTTTTATCTTCAGTTCTTTTTTATTCATTTGATTTAATTCAAAATGAATATAATAAAATAAAAAATGAGGAAGATTTTAACACTCAAATTTCAAAATTAAATTTAATTAAAAGTGATATTTTTAAAAAATATATAAGAAAAGAAAAATTTGAATTTGAAATAATATCATTAAATAATAATAAAAAAAATGATAATGAAATAAATAATAATAAAATTATAAAAAATGAAAATAATCCAAGAACAATATCAATTTCAAGTAATTCTTCTTATCCTTCTTCCCATACATCAGAATTAATTTTTAATGGAAAATATAGATTTTATAAAAATGATACTAAGAAATATATTTTACCAATAGAATTAATAATTCTAAAAATAATATTCACAAAAATACAAAAAATAACTTTAACATTTGACTCAAATGAATTATCAAAAGAACCAATTGAATGTTATTTAATAATATTATTAAATGTTTCTTGGTTATTTCCATATTTATTTAAAGTAGAATTAAAATATAGTAATGAAAAAATAGAAAATGAAATAGGAGAATTTTTCAAAAAAAAATTTGAAAAAATTACAAATAAAACAAATACAATATCAAAAAGTACAAATTATACTAAAGAAACAAATAATATAATATTTAAACCAAATACAGAAGTTGAATTTGAAAACAAAGAAAATTTAAATGATTCAAATTATGATTTTTATAATTTAAATGAATCTTCAAGAAAAACTTCTGCCAATTCACCTAGTGAAAATAAAGAAAATTTAATTTTGAATAATAAATTCAAATATAATAGTGTTAAACAAATTATTTTTGAAAATAAAAAAGTTTTTGATTTAATGATTTTATATCCTTATTTTATCAAAACTTGGTTAGATAAAGTACATGTTTTAATTATTAATTCTTCTGAAATTTATTCAAGAGAAATTGATATTTATTTAAAAAATCAAAAAATTAATTGTTTAAATTTTAATTTTTTAAAGTTTGTTTCTAATATTGAAAAATTAGATCAATTTGAAATTAATTTAAATGGTTTAAATTTTGTAATTTTTGATAGAATAATCAGTATGATTTATAATAATTCACTTTTAAGAATATTAAAATTAAATATTTTTCCTCCTGAAATTTATTTTCAACCAAGTATTTTATATAAATTATGTAATTCATTGAAAATAAATATGAAACCTATTTTTGATAAAAATAATTTTTGTAATATAAATAAAAATGATATTGATTTATTATTAATTAATTCTTTATTAGAACAATTTGAACAAAATATGAATTTGTTATTTTTTGCTTTAAAAAACTTATCAAAAATTCAAGAATTGTATTTTAATTTCAATTTACCAAGTCTTATTTTAGATAATGCAAAATATATTACAATTTTATTAAAATTTTTTTATAATTTGATTTTATTAGTATTTTGTTCTAAAGAAAAATATAAAATTTTTTCATTTATTTCTCCTTTTTTATTATTAGATGCAAGGACAAATGAACAAATTGAAAATTTACTTAATTTAGTTTATGAATATAAAAACAACTTAATTGAATTAACTTTACAATTGAGACTACTTAAAATTGAAAATTTATCATTTTTAATTAATAATAATTTACAATATTTATATTTAGGTAATTTTGATTTATATACTTTTGATAATTTTTGTAATATATTTGAAGATAAAAATTTTGTAAATTCTTCTAAATTAAAAACAATAAAATTATCATTACAAAATTCTATAACTAAATATTCTTTAGTTAAAAATTCAATACAAAAATATTATAAAGCAATTATGAAAAATTTAAAAGAAAAAACTCTTTATTCTTTTATTGAAATTGAAATTGAAGAATTTAATGATTTACTATGTTTAATTAGTTATGATTCAATTCAAACTCATTTATTTGAATTTAAAGAAAGTCAAAAATTTAATAATTTAGAATTATTAAATTATAATAATATCGAAATCCCATATATTTCATATAAATTTCAAATTCATCGTAAAATGATCAAAAAAGTTATTGATAAATATATAAATAAAGATAAATTTGAAAGAATAAATTTAAAAATATTTAATAAAGTTTTAAGTTTTTTATACCTAAATAAACTTAGAAAAAATATATATATTAAATTTAAAGAAAGTAATTAAAAACATATTTATTTAGTACATTTCGTAAATGTGTCAATATATATTTTATAAAATTTATAAATTTAATTTTTCATATAAAAAATATATTATAAATTTATTTTTTAAAATTTTCAAAATAATAAAGTATCAAATTAATTATTTATTTTTTTTTAATTTTTAAATATCTTTAAAATTCCATTTAAATATAAAACACATATTAATTAATTGCAATTTATGTCTATTCATATAGAAGTCAATTTAGAAAGTATTTATAATAATAAGAGTATTCTATAAATTAAAAAAAATTTTAATAAATTTAAAATATAATGTAAATTTTGTTGGTTTAGAAAGTTTAAATATTTAATATATATAAAAAAAAATTCATTTTTATAGAAGGAAAAACTTATTATTTAAAACAATTATAAAATAATATATCAAATAATATTTTCATTAATACTTTAATAATATATAATCTTCATTTTATATTAAAGGAATATTATAATATTAAAGAATATATTAAATGAATTGTTATTTTCATTTTCAACTTAATTTCTTTTTCATTATAAATCAAAATAGGATTTTATAAAGTTAAATATAAAAAAATATACTTTTTTTAATATTTATACATTATTGTAAAAATAAATTCAAAAAAACTTTTAAAAAAAATAATAAAAAAAAAAAAATGTCAAACTCAAATTATAAAGTAAGTATATTACTGACAGAAGGTCAAAAACAAAATTTAAAAGAGAAAAAACTTAGAAATTTCCGTTTATGGGTAAATAAAGAGAATTTAAAAGGTCAAAACATAATACATAAAATAGATGATGACAAAGATTATATAAAAACCCAAAAAGACTTATTAAATGACGAAGAACAAAATCAAAACAAACAATTTAAATTTGAAAAAAAACATAAAATAATAGAAGGAATAATCCCATCAAATGTAATGGTAAGTAAAATGAGTAGAAATGCATTAACAGATGCATATGAAAAAATAAATTATATGAAAAAATATACAAATTTTTGGGAAAAAGAAAATGGAATAAGATTACAAAAGACAACTTCTCAATTTTGTAAAGGAAGACCTTATAGTACTGATAATAATTTTAATAATTTACCTTCACCTGAACTAATAAATAAATTATATATTAATCCTAAAAAACATATTAAAAAAATTAATTATATAAGATATAATGATTGTTTTAGAAGAGATATAAATAAAGCTTTTCAAAAATATAATCCTGAAATGAATTTACAATATTTAAAAAAATTAAGAAATGAAAATAATGAAGTTAAAAAAGAATTTGAAGAAATTAATAATAAAATAAATAAAGAAATTGAAGAAAGAAAAAAAGGAGATTATTATAAGAAAAAATATAAAAAAGTTATTAAAATGTATCAAGGAGAACAAGATAATAATAATAAAATGTCAAAAACAAGAAGTACAAATTTTAATTCTTTAAATAATACAAAAAATAATTTTAATATGAAAAAAAAGAAAAAAATTGATTTTAAAGAAAAAGAACTTGATTTAATGGAAAATGCACTTGAGCCTTTATTTTCAACTTTAGAAATTCAACCTATTATAAAATATATTGATGATACTTATAAAGATAAAACAATATTAAGTGATAAAAATATTTTATATATAAAAGAAAAAGATTATTTTCCAAAATTAGCAGAAACTGAAAGAGCAATTCAAAAAATACATTTAAATAAAATTAATATTGAATCTGAAAGAAATGTAGATAATACTTTACAAAAGGTTAATGATGATCAATTAAATTTGTTGAGAGGATTAGAAAATTCAAAAGAACTTTTGTTAAATGATATTAGTGATAGAAATTTTAGTAAATGAGAAAATTATTAGAAAAAAATTATTTTTTTTAATGTATTTTTTTTAATATATTTAATTTATTTTTTTTTAATTTTTTTATATTATATTTTTTTTTTTTTGGATTGTTTTTTTTTGAATTAATTATATAAATATTTTTTTTTATTTTATTCAAATTTTATGGGGAAAAAACAAAATTATCAAAGTAACTTCCTTAAATATAATAATAGTAATATCAAATATTTCAAACAAAAAAATTTCAAAAATGAACTAAAAAAAGTAAAAAGAAAACCATTTTTCAAAAATAAAAATATTCCCATAAAAAATAGAGCAAAAAATCAAATAAAAAACCAAAATAGTAAAAAAGAAAAAAAACAAAATTTAATAAATGATTTTACATTTAATCACATAGAAATAAAACCTAAAAAAGTAATTTGGCAAAATAAATCAACATTAAAAATAAAAGATTTCTACAAAAGATTTGAACAAGAAATAAAAGATTATGCCAATTTTTTAACACTAAAAGGAGAAAATTTATTAAAAAGAGAAAAAACAATAGCAGAACTGAAAAAAATAATAAATAAAAAATATCCAAATTGGTCAATTAAAATATTTGGTTCATATTCACAAGGATTATCAACAATATATTCTGATTTAGACTTTGTAATTTTTAATAATGAAAAAATTAAATTTTTAAGTGATTTAGATCAACTAATTTTAATAAAAAAATTATTATATAATGAAAGATTTGGATATAATATAATATTAATCAAAGCAAGAGTTCCAATTGTTAAAGTAGTTTGTCAAAAAAACGGAATTAATTGTGATATAAGTGTTAATAGAAAAAATGGTTGTCAGGCTGCAGAAATTATTAAAAATAAATTAAATGAATTTAGCATTTTAAAACCTATTATTATGTTATTAAAAATTATTTTAAGAAAATATGAATTAAATGAAGCTCATAATGGAGGAATGAGTTCTTTTCTTTTATTTTCTATTGTTTTTTATTATTTTCAAAAAATTATGAAAAATGATTTTAATAAAAAAGTATTTATTGAAAAATATAATGTTAATAAATGGGATTGTATTGAATTAAGTGATGATGAGGATTGTGAAAGTGATATAATAAATTCTATTAATAATGATAATAATTATAAAATTAAAAGTATTAATAAAAATAATAATAATGAAAATGAAAGTGAAAATAGTAATTATGAAAGTTTTGATATGAAAAAAAATAAAAATGAAAATAATAATAATGAAAGTTTAGATAATGATAATAATAATATAATTCAAAGTATTTATTCTACAAATTCATCTTCTTGTTCAAATGATAATAATAATAATTCAAATAATTTATACAATATAAATTATGGGAAATTTTTTTGTGGTTTTCTTAAATTTTATTCTAAAGAATTTGACTTTTTAAGATTTGGAATTTCTTTAAGAAATGGAGGAGAATTATTTTATAAAGTTGAAAGAAATGATATGGAGTGTGGTAAGTTACTTTGTGTTGAAAATTTTCAAGAAGAAAATCTTGATATTGGACATTCTTGTTATCATTTTGGTGATATTGTTCTTTTGTTTAAATCAATTTTAAAAACTATTGAAAATGCAAAAGAAAATAATAATAATTCAATATTAAGAAGTTTGAATTTAAAATAAATAAAAAGAAGAATAAATTTAAAATATATATTTTTTATTTAATTAATAAATTATTTATTAATAATTATAAATAAAAAAGTTAATTTTAAACTTTCTTTTTTTTATCTATATATTATTAGATAAAAAAATTCCTATATTTTGAAAAAAAATTTTTGAAAAATTTATTATTCACTTTTAACATTTTCAATAATTTCAAAATCTTTAAAAAATTTATTTTCAAAATCATTATTATTAATATTATCATCATTTATTTCTTCATCATTAAAATCAACTTTTTCACTAAATTCTCCATTTTTCCAAATTCCTTTAAAAACATTTCCATCATTTTTATTTAAAATACCTTTTCCATTATATAAATCATTTTCAAAATAACCATTAAATTTATCTCCATTTTTCATAATAAAAATTCCTTTACCATTTTTTTTTCCATTTAAAAAATTACCATAATAAACATCTCCATTTAAATAAGTCAATTGTCCTTTTCCATTTGGTAAATTTTCTTCAAAATTACCTACATAAATATTACCATTTTTATAATTTAAATGACCAATTCCAAATAATTTTCCTTCTTTAAATTCTCCTTCTAAAAAATTACCATCTTTACAAATTAAACTACCAAATCCATTAAATAAATCATCTTTAAAATTACCATTATATTGTATTCCATTATTAATTAATTTTCCTATTCCATTTTTTTTATCATTTTCCCAATTTCCTTCATAATAAAACAAATGATCACTTGAAAATAAATTTCCTACTCCTTCTTTTTTTCCATTTTTAAATGTACCAATATAAGTAAAAATAGTATTTTTTTTATGATTAATTAATGTTCCATTTCCATTTGGAATTCCTTTTGAAATTTCTCCTTTATAATAATCCCCATTATCATAATTAATTAATATATTTTTTGCATATGGAATATTTTCACTTTGATACCATATTTCTTTATCATGTTCAAAATACCAAAATTTAAAATTTAAAGTATTTGATATCCAATTATTTATAAATGAAGAATTGTAATTTGATAATATTTTTTTTATTTGATTTATTTTTGTTTCGTTATCTAATGATAATTCTTTTGAAATATGAATTATTAAAGAAATATTTTTTAATAATTGATTTAAATAATTAAAAAATATATTTCTTAAATGGTCATCACTTCCTTTAAATAAAGTTGAATTTTCAGAATTTGACATTTCTGTAGAATTATTTATCATCCAATTATCTGATATTATATTTTCATTTTCTTTAAATTGACAAATATTTGATATTTCTTTATATATTTTTTTTTCATATTTTGCTTTTTTTATTAAATTCATATCTAATTTTGGATTAAATGTTATTTTTTCTTCATCAATATTAATTATACAATCAAAATGTAATTTATTATAATTTAAAAATAATTGATTTGTTGTTCCAAGTAAATAAGAATTTATATTTTTTTCTTCTAATTTTTCAACATCAAATAAACTTAATAAAGAATATAATTTTGAATTTTTATTTAAAAACTTTAAAGGAAACCCAAATTGATTATAACATTTATAATAATTTTTAGCATTTCCATCAAATTCAAAATCTAAATTAAAAAAAGCATTACAAGGAAAAATTGACAAAAGTGAAAAAATAAAAGAACAAACATTATGACTTAAATGAGAATAAACTAAAATATTTTTTTCTAACATAACTAATTTAATTAATTCAAATATTTTTTCCTTAGTAATAAAAATTAATCTTTTTAAACTAAAAGAATCTAAAATTTCTAAAATATTAATACTTTTAAATCTATTAATATCATAATTTAAAAACAAATCTTTAATAATATTTTTATCTTTAAGAGAACTTTGATTAAAATAAGCGCTCATAGTAACACTTAATTTAGAAGCCATAGGACCAAATAAAGGAATTTTAGAAATAATACAAATACTTTTTTGAAAACAATTTCTATTATTTTCAAATTCATCTTCTTTTAAATTTTGATCAATTTGTAATTGACGATATGTACTTATTCCAAATAGGATTTTTGAATAATTTTGAATAAGAAAAAATTGACTATCACTTTCACAAATATGAGAACCATCAGGTAAACATAAATAAGTTAATTGATTATTAATATTATCAATTATTGATGATGGAGTATCATTTTTTGAAATTGAAAGTGATTTAATATAATTTAAAGTATCTTCATTTGATAATAATTCTTCTTTTTCTGGATATGTAAATTCTATTATTGAACCTTTTTTTTGATGAAATGAAATTACTGCAATATATAAAATTGGATTTGATGTTATTTTTGTTATTGAGTAATATTCATTTTGAGATTTTAATTTTTCTGAATAATATGTTTCTGGTAATTTTTCTGTTTTATTTAATTCTGAAATAATGTTTTCAGTATTTTCTATTATATTATCTTCTATAATGTTTACTGCTTTTGTTGTTATTGTATTTATTTGAGTTTTTAATTTGTTTATTCCTTGGAAAAATTTATTTTTCATTTTTTTATTTTATAAAGGGAGATTATATACTATTATTAATTTTAATTTTTTAAATATTTATATAGTTTTTTAATTGTTTTTTAGAATTTAAATGTAAAAATTAGTGTATTTAAAAATTTTATTAAAGAAGAAAAGAGAGGACCAAAAATTATAAACAATATTATATTTTCATAATTATTAATTCCTCACAATGATATTTAAAAAAAAAAAATTATTTTTTAATTTGAATGTTTTTTTCCAATTCTTTAAATTGATCTAATTTAATTTTTGTTTTTGCTTGTAATTTATCTTTATTTTTTTTATATAAAGTATGATATAAACTTTGAAAAGTTTCTTTTATATTAACATTTTTTAATGCACTATATTCACTAAAGCCTTGTAAATATCTTAATTTAGAAAAATAAATTCTTGTTGTTTAGAAATTTTTGTTTGCAGTGGTTGTGTTGATACCTTTCAATCAAATTTTTATACTGTTGATGAAAATTTAAATATTGAATTTTTCTAAAATTTGATTATTCAAATGGCTTTATTTTTTAATGATTTTTCATCTTATAAAAAATAAATTAAATAAATTTATATATTAATTAAAATAATAATTTATTATTATCAAAAATAGGGGTTTTTATAAATTAGTTAATCTAAGAATAATTTTCATTGGGGATTGGGGATTGGGGATTGGGGATTGGGGATTGGGCCCAATCCCCAATCCCCAATCCCCAATCC
>JAEEGK010007303.1_pt1 | contig 26342 bp, 13 predicted proteins | sample 8958771 | NCBI WGS metagenome assembly JAEEGK01 (sample SAMN16246547, study PRJNA631951) | gut metagenome | biome: gut microbiome; feature: rumen; material: SC-attached | host: Bos | place: Iran: Karaj | collected 2018-10 | reverse complement strand
AAGTCCTTTTCCAATCCATGGGCACGGAGGAAGCCTATAACGGTCTCGGTGTCCACGTCGTACTGGTGCTTGGTAGGCTCCATGGGCTTCGGCTCGATCAGGAAGGTGCCGGTGAATCCGTTGGCACGGGCATAGTCACGCGCAGCCTTAAGCATGTTGGCAAGATGGTCTTTCTCCCTCTGCATCTGAGTGTTGAGAAGGCTCGTATAGCCTTCGCGACCGCCCCAGAACACATAGTTGGTTCCGCCAAGCTTGATCGTAGCATCAATCGCATTCTTGATCTGTACGGCGGCACGGGCAACCACGTTGAAATCAGGATTGGTTGCAGCGCCGTTCATGTACCTCTTGTGACCGAAGACATTTGCAGTACCCCAAAGGAGCTTGATGCCGGTCTGCTCCATTTTGACGAGGGCATAGTCGGTGATCTCCTTCATTCGTGCCTCGTATTCCTCGATGGTCGGAGCCTCTTCCACAAGGTCCACGTCATGGAAGCAGAAGTACTTTATGCCGAGTTTCTGCATGATCTCAAAGCCGGCGTCCATCTTATCCTTTGCCCTCTGCATCGGATCTGACGCCTCATCCCAGCCGTAAGCGCGGGTCTGTCCGCCGAACTGGTCACCGCTTGCCTGACCTAGGGTATGCCACCAGGCCATTGCAAACTTGAGCCAGTCCTCCATCTTCTTTCCGAGGACTACCCTGTCGGGTTCATAATAATGGAAAGCGAGCGGGTTCTTACCCTGCGGCCCTTCGAAAGGGATCTTTCCGATCTGCGGGAAGTATTCTTTTGCCATAATTAATTATTGTTTGATAGTTTACATTTTCTTCAATTCTTCTTTCCAATGCATATAAGCTTCACCATAGGCTTCACAGTCAGACGGTTCGACGACGGCCAGACGCTTGAGGGAAGCAAATGCCTTGTTGTTGTCCCTGTAGATACCAGCCCCGATTCCTGCTCCTCGCGCGGCACCTGCCGCACCGTCTGTGTCAAAGAGTTCGATTGCGGCTCCGGTGACTCCAGCCAGGGTATCACGGAAAATAGGGCTGAGGAACATGTTTGCATGTCCGGCGTGGATGACCCCTACCTTCATTCCCATCTCCTCCATGATGTCTATTCCATACTTGAATGAGAAGACGATTCCCTCCTGGGTAGCCCTGAGAAGGTGTTTCCAGTCATGGACATTGAAATTGACTCCAGAAACCCTGAACCCAGCCTCTTTGTTGCCAAGCATCCTTTCAGCCCCGTTGCCGAAGGGAAGGACAGTCACTCCATCGCAACCGATCGGAATCTGCGAAGCAGAAGCATTCATTTCGTCATACATCATCCCGCGCGGGACCACATTCCTCCTTATCCATGCATTTGCGATTCCTGTACCGTTGATACAGAGAAGGATTCCAAGCCTCGGGTACTCAGGAGAATGGTTAACATGGGCAAAGGTATTGACCCTGGAAAGAGGGTCGTAATTGACTTTGCCGCTCACTCCGTAAACCACTCCGGAGGTGCCGGCTGTAGCGGCCACATCTCCAGGATTGAACACATTGAGCGACAGGGCGTTGTTGGGCTGGTCCCCCGCCCTGTAGGTAATGGGGATACCGGGCTCCAGACCTAATTCGATAGCAGCTGATGTGCTGAGCCGCCCCTGTTCGGAAAAAGTGGGGACGACCTTCGGAAGTACAGATTCGTCAAATCCGAACCAATCCATAAGGAAGGAGGCAGGACGGTTCTCCTGGAAATCCCAGAACATTCCCTCCGAAAGACCCCCCACCGTGGTACAGGTCTCCCCGCTCATCCTGAAGGCAATGTAGTCTCCGGGCAGCATGATCTTGTCAATCCTGTCGAAAACCTCCGGTTCGTTCTCTTTCACCCACGCCAGTTTGGCGGCGGTGAAGTTTCCCGGTGAGTTCAGCAGATGGCCAAGACACTTTTCATGACCGATAGCATCAAAAGCAGCTTCCCCATAGGGAACCGCCCTGGAATCACACCAGATAATGGAATGACGAAGGAGTTTTCCGTCCCCGTCGATGCAGACAAGGCCGTGCATCTGATAGGAGATGCCGATGGCAGCGACTTTTCCGGGCAAACCCTTCGACGGGCTCAGGGAGCGGACCTGACCGAGCACATCGGCAGTGGCGAGCTTGAGATTCTCCCACCACAATTCAGGGTCCTGCTCAGCCCATCCGGCTTTCTCGGAAATGATCGTGCTCTCATGCTTGGGGTAGAAGGCACTTGCCACACACTCACCATTCTCCACGTCCACAAGGCTGGCCTTGACGGACGAACTACCGACATCATAACCCAACAGATACATATTCCTATAACTTTGTTTTGAAAACTTCCATTCCCTTTGTGGCAACTTCCCTGATATGGATGATCCTGGGGTCGTAAATTGCCACATCTTCAGGGTCGATCAGATAGACAGGGACCCCGTTCTTTGCATAGCGGTACAGACCGGCCGCAGGATAGACATTGAGCGAAGTGCCGACAATGAGCATGACGTCGGCATCAGCGACGATGTCTATGGCTTTCTCGATGTTCGGCACAGCCTCTCCGAAGAAGACGATATGCGGCCGTAACTGGCTTCCGTTCGGAGCCAGGTCGCCCAGATTAACAGGCTCGTAGCCCACGTCTATAACTTCCTTCTCCGAATAAGTCCGGTCATATATTCCATCTTCAGGCCTGACCTTGGTGGCCTCGCCGTGAAGGTGCAGCACCCTTGTACTGCCCGCCCTCTCGTGAAGGTTGTCAACGTTCTGGGTAATGACAGTGACTTCATATTCCTTCTCGAGTTCGGCGATGGCCCGATGAGCGGCATTGGGTTTCACCTCCGAGAGTTGCTTCCTGAGCTGGTTGTAGAAGCCCAGGACCAGCTTACGGTTGCGGTACCAACCTTCGATCGAGGCGACTTCCTGGGGATCATATTCCCCCCAGAGGCCTCCGGAGCCACGGAAGGTACTGAGTCCGCTCTCTGCGCTCACACCCGCTCCGGTCAAAACTGCGATTTTCTTCTTGGCCATGATTAATTCCTCTTGAAATATGTGTTCTTGAGCCAGTATTCAAAGAGAGGGTCGAAGATCACGGGACGCTCGTCGTCACCGACGAAGGTCAGGATCTCCTTCTTCATGAGAGCATCCTTCAGCCTGCGGACGTTCGCAGAGGAGTTCAATGAATACTTCCGGATCACTTCTGCCGTGCTGAACTTGGTGTAGCCGTCAATGATGGCTTTGAGCAGATTGACCTGGAAGGTGGTCAGGTCGTTCATGATAGCGATGAACCTCCCGCGATGGATGGCGAGGATGGTCTCAAGAGCCTCCAACAAAACGGGCTCCATAATGTAACCCTTGGACAAGGAATCACAAATTGAAGTAAAGTGATTTATGTAGAATAGATTACACTTGAACAGGCGACAGGCCCCGCTGATAAGGTCCCTGTCAATCACTTTTCCACTGGACAGGAAACCCTTTATGATGTGTTCGACTATGTCCCTCTCATCAACCTTGCTGAGTTTCAGTCGCTCAACACGACGGTAGAAGAAGTGGCGCTTCACGAAAATGTCCTGCATCGCATTGTACTGAGAGCCGAGGAAAATGTAGGAAAAGGTCTTGATTCCTGCCTGGCGCATCTCGTCCATCACTTCTTCCATCATCTTGAATACCTTTTCGCCGTCTTCGGTGAGATCAAGGTTCTGGAACTCGTCTATGATCATGAATATCTTCTCTCCCCTTTCGGCGGACAGTCTGTAAGGCAGCCGGAGGACGGCCTTGTAATCCTCGTCGTCAAGGTCCCAGTTGGTGGAAAGGATGATGTCAGAACTGGAGAAAGCAGCCCGGTCGAAGACGAAATGAGTCCCTGAAAGGTACTTTGATACTATCTGGGAGTACTCGTCAGGGGTAGAAGCGGCCAGCCTGATCACCGCTGCACCGAGTCTGCGGATAAAGACCTCGTTGGAACGTATGTCAAGAGCAGTGATGTCTCCGACAGTAAAACGCACGCCAGTGACTTTCAACCTGGTAAGTACTTGATGGATAATGGATTTCTTGCCCGTTCCATAAGGTTCCCAGATTACGACATTCTCGCTCTGACCCAAAAGGTTTCCCAGGATCGTGCAGTCTTCCTTGCGCCCGATAAAACGCTGGCCTGTCACATACTTGTTGTATAAAAACGGGCTATCCATGGAAATAACATTTTTGTTTTGACAAAATTAAGAATTTTTTCATATCTTTGCACCCGCTTTGAGAAAAAGGAGGTGGTAAATTAGTTATGATCATAGTTCCGATTAAGGAAGGCGAAAACATCGAGAGAGCCCTCAAGAAATTCAAGAGGAAATTCGAGAAGACCGGTGCTATCCGCGAGATGCGCGCCCGCAAGAACTTCGAGAAGCCCTCAGTGAAGAAGAGAGCTGCCAGGATGAAGGCCATCTATGTACAGCATCTCCAACTTCTGGACGAGCAGTAATTGACCAGTTCAATTAAGAGTTTAAACAGTATCCCCTGTCGTGTATAACAGGGGATATTTGTTTTCCCTTGCTCTTTCATATGTTATTGACTATCTTTACGCATAATATCCATCAATTCTAATGAAAAGAGCTCACCTTCTCGCCGCCATCGGCGCCATCCTGTTTTTAGTCGTATCCTGCCAGAAAACTCCCACAGCAGAAGTTTCCATCAGTCAGAATGAACTGACCGCCTCAGCCATGGGCGGCAACATCAGCGTCAACGTATCATCCAACGTGGACCTTACGGTCAGGATCTCCGTTCCCTGGATAACCCAGACCGGAGCACCGTCAGGAGGCGGCGGACTGTACAGTTTCAACGTGGAACGGAACAGCAGCTACGATCCTAGGACCGCCACCATCACCTTCTCGAACGGTGAACAGGGGGTCTCGGAGACCGTGAACGTGATTCAGTCGCAGCAGGACGCGATCATTCCGGGAAAGCTGGAATATGAGCTCTTCTACGAGGCCCAGACATTCACGCTCCCCATCTCGGCCAATGTGGACTACACGGTCTCCCTCGACGGAGGCGACTGGATCAAGTCCCTCGGAACCAGGGGGCTCAGCAGCAAGCAATACCAGTTCTCCATTGCAGAGAACACCGGCAAGACCCCGAGGGAAGCCGTACTGAACATTTCCTCCGACAGGATGAAGCAGAGCATCAAGATCGTGCAGTTGCCGACGACGCACAGGCCACAGAGCAAGTCCGACTGGGAAGAATCATTCAAAGTGACTAAAGATATCGCCAAAGCATCCAAAACGGTTATAGATAAGTTCCCGAAAGACCCTGTGTCTGGGTGGAATGTCGAGGATATCGCAAACAACCTGTCAGCATTGGATGAAGTCATAGATGCTGTTCCGGATAAGTCGGGGAAGGTCGTTTATGTCTTGCAACGTGATTCATCCATCATACCTGTCATACTTGAATTTGATGAGATTGAAGAAGGCTTCCCCTCTTTTGATGACGACGGATCTGTTCCCAGTACTAGGAGTAGTTTCAGAGCTACCGAAAGGATGTCTGTTGCTCCGAACGGACAGGAGAAAAAAGCGATCCTTCTCGCACCATACCATCATGAATTATTGAGTATCAAAATAGATCATAAGCATGTCAAGGAGGAGCTTTTATCAATTGGATATAAAGAGGAGAATATCAAGTACTACGAAGATTCAAAGGTAAAACTTGAATATGTGTATGGTGATAATCTGGCGACAAATGATTTAGTTATCATCAATACTCACGGTGGCTTATGGTATTACGAGTTTAAGAAAGATCCCAATACCGGAGATTATCTCCGTGATTCTAATGGTTACTTGATAGGCGAGGGTGACCGACATACCGTCCTGTGCCTTGGTCCAATTGAAGACTCAGATGTTGATTTATTCATAAACACACTTGAAGAAGGGGAAAGGGAGGGTTTTAAGCGTTATATTGAGAATGGAGACGATTGCAAGGCCATAGGAAAACGTTGGTTTGAAGCTACAACGTCAGAATTGACAAATTATCCTAATTCTTTGATACTTGCTTTTGCTTGTTACTCTTTCACCTATGATGACATCTACTCTGTTCTGACAGATAAAGGCGCCTCAGTATACAGTGGTTTTATTAACACAGTCAAGAAAAAAGAAACGCCTAAGGTTATCAATAGCTTGATAACCTGCCTTACAAGAGGTATGAGTTTCAATGACTCTGCTGATTATACTTTTAATGATGATACATACGACGCTAAAAAGATATTCCGAGCAAAAACGAAAGACGGGTATTCCTTGAAAGATGTCTTTTTAGTTGATCCTAGGGCTTACGGATTGAAGGAGAAACTACAGGGCAATGATCTGGTTCTGGAATGGGAAATAAACATCCCCTCAGGCTTGTGTCTCTATGATCTTATCATTGACAATCAGCTTGTCAAAGCTGGTCTGACCACTGAGTCCTCATGCTCTTATACAATTAATGAAAGCAATCTGAGTCCCGGTGATCATAATTGGTATATTGTTACGCATATTCTTGATGCCAAGACGCGAGAGACTTTGTATTATTACTCCAGCGTGAGCGAAAACTTCAATGTTGAGGCCTCTGCCATTGCCGTCACCGGAGTCAAGATCCGGCCGAGCACTGTCAGTATCGAGCCTGGAGAAACCTACCAACTGACAGCAACCGTGATGCCTGAGAATGCTTCCAACAAGGCTGTCGAATGGAAATCAAACCACCCCGAACTTGTCAGCGTTGATGAGAACGGTCTCATCACGGCCATAAAGCGCCAGGCGGGGACAACTGTTTACATAACAGCAAAGACAGTAGATGGTGGCAAGTCCTCCACCTGCCAGGTAACCGTGAAGGAACCTTCCGGTGGAGAAGTTGCAGTGACAGGTATCAGTTTGAATCAGACTTCCGCCGAGCTGGAGGTCGGAAAGACACTCCAACTCAAGTCGACTATAACGCCGAGCAACGCCACGAACAAGTCCGTCCAATGGACATCGAGCAACAGTGCTGTCGCTTCCGTCGATATCAACGGACTCGTGACTGCGAAGGCAATCGGTACGGCACAGATTACCGCCAAAACCGAAGACGGAGGCAAGACTGCTACCGTTAGCATTACTGTGAAGAAGGCTTCCGAGCAGAATGTACCCGTAACTGGAGTGTCGATCAACATGAGTTCCCTGTCGTTGAAGGTAGGTGAAAGCGCCACGCTCACAACAACGATCGCTCCTGCCAATGCGACCAACAAGGGCGTAACTTGGACGACCAGCATGTCCTCGGTCGCAACAGTCACATCTGACGGTGTGGTGACTGCCAAGGCGGCCGGTACCGCAGTAATCACAGCAAAGACCGAAGACGGAGGGAAGACGGCAACCTGCAATGTTACGGTGACTTATACCCCGGATCCCGGCGGAGAGGTCAGCGTGACACAGGTGACCATTTCACCTACGTCAGTGAACATGACCGTAGGTGACACCAAGCAGTTCAGCGTGAAGATAGACCCGGCGAACGCTACAAACCAGGAAGTATCGTGGTCTTCCAGCGATCCTTCCGTTGCATCCATCGACTCCAAGGGACTCGTAACCGCCAAGGCGGAAGGCAAGGCGACCATCACTGTTACTGCCAATGACGGGGGCGTATCCTCCAAGGCAACCGTGACTGTGAACAACAAGACCGTACCCGTGACAGGAGTCAGCGTCTCCCCTGCCAGCTTGTCCATGGAGATCGGGGAAAGCAAGGCCCTTTCGGTAACCGTATCACCTTCGGATGCCACGGACAAGACATATACGGTCACTTCAGACAACACCGGTGTAGTGGACATTGACAACGGCAACAACATCGTGGCAAAGGGTGCAGGAACTGCCAACGTACTGATTACCACTTCTGACGGAGGATTTACCGCCAAGTGCGTCGTTACGGTCAACAAACCGCAGATGACAATCTCGGTCGAGCCCTCTAGCCTGGCCTTCGGCGATGTCAACGTGGATGAGAGTTCCACCAAGACATTCTCCATCAGCAATACCGGCAAGGCAGAAGTGAAGATCAGCGGTATCAGCGTTCCTGAAGCATATTCAGTTGACGTGACGACTCCGTTCACGATAGCGGTCGGCCAGAGCAAGACCGTCACGGTAACCTTCACTCCGACGGATGGAAAGGACTACAATGGCAACATCACGATTACCTCCGATGCAGACAGTCAGCCGACCGTCGCCGTGTCTGGAAAGGGTATCAAGCAATCTCAAGAAACATTAGAGGCCGTGGATCTCGGCCTGTCCGTCAAGTGGGCGAATATGAACCTAGGGGCAACCAGGTCAGAGGAATTCGGTGACTATTATGCCTGGGGTGAAACGGAACCCAAGACTAGTTTTTCATCGGATAACTATACGAAGGCGAATCTTGTTGTTTTAAAACCGGAAGATGATGCTGCACATGTAAAACTTGGAGGGAAATGGCGTATGCCCACAAAAGATGAAGTTCATGAATTGTTGTATTCTGATAAGTGTACTTATTCCTTTACCACGATAAATGAGAATAATTGTGCAATTATCACCAGTAAAGTAACTGGTAATTCGATTACCTTGCCAGCAGCCGGCTTGAATCCCGGTAATGTTTATAATGATTCAGGTTTTTATTGGACCTCAACACTATATGAATACTCGCAGTCCCGCGCGTATCATATGTATTTTGTATACGGAAATATCCCTAGCCGGGAGGAATGGGATTATCCTCGTTATATCGGTATGTCTATCCGTCCAGTTTATGGTGATTTTGTTATTTCAGTAGAAAGTGTTTCCTTGGACAAAACAGAGCTTGAATTATCTGTAGGAGAGACAGCAAGTCTTACCGCAAGCATTATCCCCTCGAACGCCACGAACACTTCAGTTACATGGTCCAGCAGTAATACATCTGTGGCAACTGTGTCTTCAAAGGGAGTCGTGACCGGGGTTTCAGTCGGAACGGCTACAATCACCGTTACAACTTCTGACAGAGAAAAGACGACGAAATGTACCGTGACGGTGACCAAGCCCGCAAAGTCAATCTCGGTATCGCCGTCGAGCCTGGCTTTCGGGGATGTGAACGTCGATGAGACAGCATCAAAGACATTCACCATCAGCAACACCGGCAAGGCCGATGTCACGGTGAGCGGAATCAGCGTTCCCGGAGGCTTCACGTCAGATGCCAACGTTCCGTTCAGCATCGCTGTCGGAGCAAGCAAGACAGTCACGGTGACCTTCAGTCCGACTGAAGGCAAGGCCTACAGCGGAACAATCACAATCACCTCCGATGCTGACAACATACCGACAGTTGCACTGTCAGGAACATCGACACCGCCGGTCGCTGTTCCCGAAGCTGTGGATTTGGGTCTCTCAGTTAAATGGGCGTCATTTAATCTTGGTGCAAGTATTCCTGAAGATTATGGTTATATTTTCGCATGGGGTTATACCTCTCCTAGTGATAATACTACTACTAATGATTATAAGTGGTCTGTTGGATCCAATACTTTCACAAAGTATTATGACTCGTCTTTTGATGGGACCGATAATAAAAAAGTGTTGGATCCAGAAGATGATGCGGCCCATGTACTATTAGGTAATAATTGGCGGATTCCTACACGTGAGGAGCAAGATGAGTTGCTAAAAAATTGCGAACGTAAATGGACCACGAAAAATAATGCATATGGGTATTTAATTACTGGACCCAATGGGAATAGTATATTCCTTCCTGCACGAGGAGATAAGGATACAGGAAGTCCATATGGTAAATATGGCGGCTGTTATTGGTCTTCTTCTCTTTATTATCTTCATGCTTACGCTTATTGTATTTTTTTTCAATCAAGTTATTCTTTTTCAGTGGATGACCAAGAAAGATATAAATGTCACGCTATCCGACCTGTCATGGATAAATAGAGCCTTATAGCTACTTAGTCGTTATTCATAATGGCCGCCACAATGGTGGCCATTGTGTTTGTACTGTGACTGGGAATGATTATCTTTACATGAATAATCAACTCTGAATGGGAAAACAAGCCAAGAACGAAGGGGGGGGACCCAGGAAACACCGTGGACTTAAAGCGGTGCTGTGGAGTTTGCTTGGATTGTGGGCTTTGCTTATTTTGATATTGCAGATAGCCCTCAACTCCACTTTCCTGACAAAGGTGGTGAACCACTTCGCTGAGCGGTATATAGACGGCGAGGTAACCTTCTCAGGGATAAAGGCTTCAATGTTCAAGAGTTTTCCGAACCTGAATGTCAGCCTCGACGATTTCACTCTCACCTACCCTCACGAGCGGTTTGCCTCTTACGACTCCCTCATCCCGCCTGGAGATTCGCTGCATTACAAAGGCTGGGGCCCTGCGGCAGGTTCAGGTAACGGAATCCAGCCAGGACAGGTGCAGATGGACACCCTGGCGAGTTTCAGACGGATGAGCCTGTCTGTCAACTACATGGAGGCCCTGAAAAAGAAACTCAGGATTCCGCATGCGATACTTGAACATCCCAGGATATTCATTCACCGCTACGATTCGCTGCAGGCAAACTGGAATGTGGTAAGGGTAGCGAGAACGGCGGACAAGGATACCTCTTCATTCGTTCTTCCTCCCCTGTCGGTCGGCAAGATAAGCCTTGAAGACGCTCCTTTCACCGTCTATACCAGTCTCCCCGACAGCCTGGCCGGGTCTGTCGCACTGAACCATCTCTCATTGAAGAACCACAGGGAACAGCATTATGACATTGATCTCGATTCGAGGATCCTTTTGAAAACCCAGGGTACAGGCACAATGGACCTTCCCCTGACGGTCAAGACCAAGTTCTATCCCGATTTCGAAAAGAACATTTATTCAGTCAAGGACCTTAAGGCCTCGGTGGCGATGATAGACCTGACCGCCGACGGAACTGTCGACCTTTCAGGGGACAATCCTTACATCAAGGCCGAAGCGGCGATAGACAAGGAGCATGTCAGCGAGATAACGGGATATTTCGGGAAGAACTTCCCTATCCTCAAGAAGTTGGATACCGATGCAACCCTCTCTTTGAATGCCAGTTGCGATGGCTGGTACATCAGGGAGACCAAGAGTCTCCCTCAGATGTCGGTCCATCTCGAGGTACCAGACTCAAGGATCCGGTGGGAAGGGATCGACGAGGAAGCCCGCTTCGACCTGGAAGCCGATGCCACGGTGGTGGACGGCAAACTGGTCGCGCAGGTTCCGGACCTTTGCTTCCATGTCAATGGCGCGGACATCACTCTCAAGGGTTCGGCGGAAGACCTCCTGAACGGCGATCCCCTGTTCAACATCGACAGTAAGGTCCACGCACGCCTCGACTCCCTGGCCAGATATCTTCCCCAGGAGATGGGCATAACAGCTTCCGGGAATCTGGACGGCAAGGTCAAGGGTTCTTTCAAGGTCTCCCAGCTTGACCTCTATGATTTCGGTGACATCGGTCTACAGGGCAGGCTTGTCAGTGACGGAATACGCATCCGTGACCCCAAGGACTCCCTGACGGCATATCTTGGCAGTACCACCATCGATCTCGGACCATACAGCCACGAAGAGAACGACGGTGACGAACACGGCGAAGAACACCATCACCACGTTGGGATCCAGGCCACGATCGACAGTCTCTTCGCCGAATACGGTTCCTCCACCTACATCAGGGGAAGGGGCGTGAAGCTGTCCGCACATAATTCCGAAGAAACCATCAAGGGATATCCCGGAAAGCATCCTCTTCACGGCCACCTGGACATCACGTCCATAGGCATGATGGACATAGACTCCTGTTTCGTGGGGGTAAGGGGCTCCAGCAATGTATTCAAGTTCTGGCAGATACCTAAAGGGAAGGCCAAGGTACCATACCTGAGCCTGAGCAGCAGCAACAGGTCAGTGGCCATCAGGGAAACCGTCAACAGATATACGGCATCGGGTGTATCCCTGAATGTGTCGGCCCATCCCAACGAAGTCAAGGCAAAGGAAAAAAGCAACCTGCTGCTGGATTCCCTGGCAAGGGTTTACCCGGGTGTTCCCAGGGATTCCCTGCTGTACAGGGCGATAATCGACCGCAACGGAGGCAAACTGCCGGACTATCTTACCGAGAAGGACTTCCGCAAGAAGGACATCAACATAAGGCTTGGAGAGTCGGTGTCGAACTATATCAATGACTGGGATCTCGCGGGCTCCTTCAGGATCAAGGAAGGTAAGGTGATCACCCCCTATTTCCCGCTTGAGAACAATCTCTCCGGATTGAACGGCAAGTTCACCAACAACAGGATCGACCTGAATTCCCTGACCTTGAAATCCGGAGTATCCGATATATCCGCTGCAGGATCCCTCGTAGGAATAAAGAGGGCCCTGACCTCCGGCAGGGGGCGGATGAACCTCAACATGAACCTGAGTTCCGGACTCATAGACCTGAACGAACTGCTACTGGCGATGAATGCCGGGAAACAGTTCGTCCCGCCGGGAGAAAAGACCGCCCTGTCCGGAGTGGATGACCGGACATACCTGGATGCGGTAAAGGGAGAGGCCGTGGTGGACACTTCCGCCATCAGTTCCCTGATAGTCATCCCTTCCAACCTCAACGCAAAGATAAATATCCAGGCGCAGACGATAAGGTATTCAGACCTGGAGTCTTCCTTCATGTCCACCGACCTGGAGATGCGGGAGAGATGCCTCCAGGTAACCAACACCCTGGCCATGACCAACATGGGAGAGGTTTTCGCGGAGGGTTTCTACTCCACCCGCACGAAGAAGGACCTCAAGGCCGGATTCGACCTGATGCTCTCGAACATCACGGCTGAGAAAGTGATCCGGCTCTTCCCCGCCGTCGACAGCATCATACCCATGCTCAAGGCTTTCAAGGGCCTGCTGGACTGCGAGATAGCCGCCACTTCGTCCATTGACACCTCGATGAACATCATACTTCCTTCCCTGAACGGAATGATCAAGATTGACGGGAAGAACCTGTCGTTGAGTGAGAGCCGCGACCTTGACAAACTGCGCAGGACCTTGAGGTTCAAGGACAGGGATTCCAGTTACATCGACGCCATGTCCGTCCGTGGCATAGTCAAGGAAGACCAGCTGGAAGTCTTCCCGTTCATACTCAAGGTGGACCGCTACACGGTGGCGCTCGACGGAGTCCAGCGGTTCGACCAGAATTTCAAGTACCATGTCTCAGCCTTGAAATCCCCTATCCCCTTCCGGTTCGGGGTCAACCTGGGAGGACGCTTCGACAACTGGAAATGGAGACTGGGCAAGGCCAAGTTCAAGAGCACCAAGGTCCCTCTCTTCGACGAAGAAATCGACGGCGTGAGGCTTAACCTCGTCAACGCCATCCACAATATATTCACCAGGGGCGTTGAGCAGGCCATGCTGCAGAACGAGAAGGCCCAGGAAGCCGTGGAGGAGAAGAAGGCTGAAATAGCCTACAGTTCCGAGGAGACTGAAGACTTGTCTGCAGAAGAACAGCAGGAACTGGAGAGTCTCGAGAATGCCGCCGTTGAAGAAGAGTCTCCTTCAGGCTCAGAATAACAAAAAATCATTATCTTTGCAGTCCCGTTGCGGGTGTGTTGGAACTGGTAGACAAGCCAGACTTAGGATCTGGTGCTTCGGCGTATGGGTTCGAGTCCCTTCACCCGCACAAAGAAAGATAGTATTTATGAACCTAAACAGATATTCTTGTATTATACTTTGCTTCGTGTCCCTACTGGCCTTCAATGGCTGCAGCGAAGAAAGGATCGATCCCTGGGACAATACCAGGATTTCACAGGTACTTTTGAATGATTTTTATTCAAGGAACCCCGGAGCAACCATCACAGAAACTTCACTCTGGTCCCAGGATAACAGAATGGACATCGCATTCACCGACCCGGAAGGGATTCCCGGCATTGAAATCTATGACGGAGGAACCTGGCTGATGACTCAGAAGGAATACGACAGGCACGACTTCATGAATCAGATTCCCTTCTCAATCGCCATGGCATACTTGGAAGCCTGCCCTGGTAACGAGGAATACGACAGCGACAATTCCTATGTTGTAGAAATTTCAAGGAATGGAATTGACGGTAAACAATACGAATTCTGTTTCACTGCTCCGTACAAGGATGAAAAGCACAGTTTCGAGCATCTGTCCTATCACATAGTGATTTCCGAGGACGGAACCTTGCTGAACAGGCATAATCACTTTAACCGTTCAGTATGGTGGTCCGACATGCGCCAATCCATTTCGATTGTCAACAAGAAATACCCTTCGGCAAAGATCCTCGGAGCCGTCAATGACGGACACGGCAACCTTTTCTTCATCCGGGACGAAGGATTGACCAAGAAAGTATGGGTGAGGAAGCTTAGCGATTGGGAATGGGAGAAAACCGTCTACAGGCTTCCCGACGAAACTCCTCTGCCTGAAAGTGCAAAGGCAATGGCCGAGGAATATTCTTCCGCCCACAAAGACATCCCCCTGTCAGCTATCTTGCATGTTGAGGACAGATGGGGCGAATACTTCGGACTCCAGTTCGGCGATGACCTGGAGAACACGACCATTTATTCAAAAATTGATTAATCCTCTCAGAGTATCTCTTTCAAAGCGAGGACATTCTCTTCCTTGGTGGCCCAGCTGGTGACGAAGCGGACGGCTATCCGGCTGTCGTCCACGGGGCACCAGTCCTCGAAACGGACTTTGGAATGCAATTCCGAAGCACGCTGGCGGCTCATCACGAAGAACTGCTGGTTCGTAGGCGAATCGATGAAGGTGTCGTAGCCTTTCTCCAGGAATATCCCTTTCAACAAGGCGGCCATCCTGTCGGCGTTACGGGCGATCTCAAAGTATAGTCCGTCAGTGAACAGGGTGTCGAACTGTAGTCCCAGCATCCTGCCCTTCGCCATCAGCGCCCCATGCTGCTTGATCGTAGTGAAGAAATGGGCGGGAGCATTGCCGTGAGTGAATACCACCGCCTCCCCGAACAGGGCTCCCACCTTGGTCCCCCCGACATAGAACACATCACAAAGACCGGGCAGCTCCTTTGGGGATATGTCATTGGCCTCGCTCATCAGTCCGTAGCCGAGGCGTGCGCCATCGATGAATAGCGGGATGGAATATGCCCGGCAGACCTCGTGCAAGGCGGTCAGTTCCGCCTTTGAATAAATCGTCCCGAATTCGGTCGGGAAAGAGATATACACCATCCCGGGTATGACCATGTGCTCGTATGTCCCGTCCGCATAGAAGGCCTCCAGATAAGCCCTGAGGTCTTCTGCGGACATCTTCCCTTCATGAGGAGGCAGGGTAAGGACCTTATGTCCGGTATACTCCACCGCCCCGCTTTCGTGGACACCGATGTGTCCCGTCTCTACGGCAATCACTCCTTCATAGTCACGGAGCATCGATGAGATCACCGTCGAATTGGTCTGGGTACCGCCTACGAGGAAGAAAACGTCTGCTTCCGGGACCCCGAATTCCTTCCTGATCCTCTCCTTGGCACTTTCGCTGTATCTGTCCAGGCCGTAACCCGGTGTCTGCTCAAGATTAGTCTCGACGAGACGGCGAAGGATTGCCGGATGGGCTCCTTCGGTATAGTCACTTTCAAAAGAAATCATGGGATAACATCTAACTATTACAAATATAGCACTTTCATAATCAAGATGGATTATCAACCGCGCATTGTTGATAATTTTTTAAGACATCGGCAGCCCTGTTTCTTGCTTCGGCCAGAGATTCTGCGTATTTTTACTTGATTGCGCATGATATGCCATATATTATAATAAACTAAAAACCAAGATACAGCATGAAACGATTACTTCTAATGCTTCTGCCGATTGCCGCGATGCTGGCCGGCTGCAAGTATGATGATTCGGAAGTATGGAAGGAACTGGACTCCCAGAATGAAAGGATCGCCGCCCTGGAAAGCACAGTATCCACCATGAATTCCAATCTCGGATCCCTTCAGTCAATTATCACTGCACTGCAGAAGAACATCACCGTCACTGCAGTCAAGACTACTGACGAAGGTTATGGGATCTACTTCTCCGACGGGACCTCGGTGAACATAAAGAACGGATCCGATGCCCACACTCCCCAGTTTGGTGCCAAGAAGGCCGACGACGGCTACTACTATTGGACGCTCGACGGGGAATGGCTGAAAGATCCTTCAGGTTCCAAGGTTCCTGCAGGAGCCACTCCTCAGGTCAAGATCGAGAACGACCAGTGGATGGTATCCTACGATAACGGGAAGACATGGATGAAGGTTGACGGACAGGGAGCCGCTATCACATGCGTCTTCGAGAGCGTCACGACCGATGCAAACAACGTGACATTCAAGCTCAATGACGGATCCGAACTGGTCGTTCCCCTTGCCAACGGGACCGGGAAGCTCCAGCTCATCTTCGACGAGAGCGTATTCGAGACGATGCACGACGGCGAACTGATCAGCACGACTTATACTGTCAATGCTGCCGAAGATGCCACGGTCGACCTGCAAACCTTCGAAAGCAACGGTTGGAAAGTCACGATCTATCCTGCCGACGAAAGGTCCGGAAGGATCTCGATAAAGGCTCCGGAAAAGGCCAGCCCCACCAAGGTGCTCTTCATCCTGGCCGACGATAAAGGCGGGTCCTTCGTAAAGATCATCAATATCGGTTACAGCGATGAGGCGAAACCTCATGTGAAGACTGAATATGTAGTCGATCCTGACGGAGGCGAACTGATTATCCCCGTCAACTCCTGCACTGCCGAAATCGGCGATGCCGGAGATTGGATGGAAGTCGTGGAGACCGGCGACAGGGTCGTCCTCAACGTCACGTCCAACGAATCCTACGACTACAGGAATGCAACCCTGGTTCTCGAGGACGGAACCGCCATCGCGATCACCCAGGTCACAAGGGATGCCCTCGTTCTTTCCAAGGAAGTGGTCGAAATCGACGGCAGGCGCCAGAAGGTCAACTTCGTGGCGAACGCCAATGTCTCCGTCTCCGCCAAGGTCATAGAAGGTTCCGATTGGCTCTCGGTATCTCCTGCCACCAGGGGCCTGTCCGAGAAGGTCTTCACCTTCACGGCGACCAGGAACACTACCGGCGAGGAGAGGACGGCAAAGGTGGAATTCACCGGAGGAAAGGACCTGTCCAAGGTCTGCACGGTTGTCCAGGCTGTTTACGACGGACCTGACGAGATCGATGTGACCGAGGCCATCGCGACGGAAGAAGGCGAGGAGATCAACCTCAGCAAGAGCCTTGTGGTCGCCCTGACAAGTGACGGCTATATGGTCAGCGACGGTGCCAACGTCATCCTCGTAAGTGACGGCACCAACAGGCCGGCTATAGGAGACTCCGTCAGCTTCGGAGCCCTGAGCGCAGTATTCAACGGAATCACCTCGCTCAGCGACGTGGAGGTATTCACCACCGCATCCAAGGGTAACACTGTCGCCTATCCTTCCGCCACCGACATCACGGGAACGATTGATTCCTTCGATGCAGAGGTTCCTACCTTTGTCACCGTTACCGGAGACCTTACTGTCACCAACGGCATTTGCAACCTTGCGGTAGCAGGTGCGACCACCAAGGTTGTCATCTACAATCCTGCCAGGATCGTAGGAATCGAAGCCCTCAGCGGACACAATGTCACCGTGAACGGTTACTACTACGGTTCGACCGACGGCACCATGTACATCATCGCCGTCAGGAAGACCGACAACGGATCGAGCATCACGGAAGGCACCCAGGTCACGGTTTCCGAGTTCATCAAATATGCCAAGGAAGACCTTAAGCTGAAACTCAAGGGAACCGTGAGCAATTTCAACTCGCAGTACTGCAGCTTCGACCTTACGGACGAGACAGGTACCATCTACGTCTACTCCGTCTCCAACAAGAGCGATTGGAGCAGCAAGGTCAAGAACGGCGGAACCGTGGAACTCCTCGGATACTACAAGAATTACAACTCCAAGGACGAAGTGGTCAATGCCGAAATCCTCTCCTTCACCGGAGGCGGTGGCGGCGGAACCACGACCGGATATGCCTACAGGAAGGTTACATCCGTAACTTCCGGCAAGTCCTATATCATCGGTGCCGCGAGCGGGACTTCGGTACAGGTAGCAAAGGCCATCACCAGCAACTACGGCTACCTCCAGGTCGAAGCCGCAACCGAGAATAACGGAGAGATCGCCCTGGCATCCCGTGACAACGAGTTCGTGTTCACGCAGTCCGGATCCGGATTTACCATCGCCCAGAAGGACGGAAGGTATCTCTACCAGACCGGCACATACAACAGCTTCAATGTCAATGCATCCCCGTCCGACGGCCAGTACTGGACCGTGACTGCCCAGAGCGGCGGAACCTTCAAGATCACCAACACCAGTGTCAGCAAGTATATTCAGTACTCGACCGGCTACAAGTCCTTCGGCTCGTATGACAGCGAGCAGAGCGGCTCAATAATGCCGACCCTCTACGAGTATGTAGGAGAAACTACGATCGACGGTGGTGGCGAAGGCGGCGGTGAAGGTGAAGGCGGCGGCAGCTCCGACGTGACAGGAGACACCGAGACCATCGACTTCTCCGCCCAGGGTTATTCCAACGCCCAGGATATCAACAGTTTCAAGGGTTCCGTGGTTACCATAACCTTTGACAAGGGCAGCAACAGGAACAATCCGAAGTACTACACAACCGGTACGGCGGTCAGGGTGTACGGTGGAAATACCTTCACAGTCAGTGCAACAGGGAAGACCATCAAGTCCATCGCCATGACATTCAGTTCCGGGGAAGGAACCAACGCCATCAGCAGCGATACCGGTTCCTACTCGGATGGTAATTGGACAGGGTCTGCATCCTCAGTCACATTCACCGTTGAAGGCACCTCCGGTCACAGGAGGCTCAAGACCATCGCAGTGACATTCAACTAATTCACAACTGCCAATGAATAAAGGGCGCCCGGAACGGACGCCCTTTATTTATTACTTCAAACCGGTTACCAGCGTATTTCAACCGGAACTCCGTCAGGATCATTCGGGAAACGCAGATAACAGGTCCGACTGCCCTCATCCCAGGTGTAATCGCAGGGAACGCCGCCCGCAATCACCTCGACAGGCCGACCAGGCAGCAGTATGCGCGTGACATTGAAAGTCTCTGCCGGACCCTTGCAGACATATGAGAAAGAGCGTCCTGAACGATTCTCGTCATAAGACCTGGATGCTGACGTCAGGATCCTTGGAGCCTTGCCAGCCTTTGAGACATCATAGAACAGACCTTGCGAACCTGGCTCCACCCTTATCTTCCGGTATACCGGGAGTTCCGGATCGTACAGATCCACGAAGCACCCTTCATCCGTATAGGCCTCCGCAGAGGTCCCCTCATCCATTACCGCCACTATACGGTACGGGCCCCTGTCAAGCGATAGCCGATTTGATGCAGGGACCGCTCCGGACAGGGATTGCAACGCTTCCATCAAGCGGGTTTCGCCGTTTTCCGCAAGTACGAATTCCTTCGGGTCATTGCGCAGTACATAAAGGCTGCCCTTGCCAAACCTGTATATTCCCTCAGCTGCTCCGGGTCCGGCTCCGAGCAGGGTGAAGAGGTGGTCCGAAGGAGCTGCGAAGGAACAGGAGCCGGTGTTCCACCATTCCTCGACACTCTGGAAAGGATCCGTATCTGATGCACTGTACAGCAGTTTTCCTCCGGCCTTGACCCAGTCTGCAATATGGCGGTGCGCCTCAGGGTCCATGGGCTTCATATTCGAATATGTCATCAGCAGGACATCTACCCCTTTCAGGGCATCCTTGTTCCCCAGGTTCTCGATATGCGTGATACCCACCGGCTGCCCTCTCTTGAGCAACGGCATGGCCAGCCCGAAGAAACCGGACAGAGACGGGTCCGAATACCCCTGATGCTCCGGGAAAGACTGGAACATCAGGGAATTGGCCATGAGTACGGAATACCTGCAAGGCAATGACGGGGCCTTGGGCATCTTCTGCAGGGCGTTAACCATCACCTGCATCATCGAGGAATAGTCACTGGGAATCCTGGAACGTTCATCTGAACCGGGCCTGACCTGATATAGGCGTTCGTATATCCTTTCCGGCCAAGGCATGATCTCATAATCATCGATCTGCGGGTACAGCAACTGGGCGGTGAAAGTAGCCTGGTAATTGCGCTTGAAATCATCCCAGTCACGGGCACGGTCTTCTATGGGATCGGTCAGGAACCAGAGCCTTCGGCCGGTGGGGGCAGTCATGGAAGCCATGCATCCATATTCCAGGAAGGCGGTTTCGAATACCCTCTCCTTCTGGACTCCTGAATAATAGTTCAGGACCCTGGAAGTCCCTGTCCAGACCTGAGCGATGTAGCCGTCTACGCAGGGAAGTGATGCCAGGGAGGCTTCAGGGCTGACTATCCGCCATTGGGAATAATTGACCAGGGAATGGGTCGGAACATAACACTTGATATCCCTACCCAGGGAGCGCCCATATTCCTTTGCATATGTAAAGCATTCATCCAAAGCCCTGTAGTAAAGATGATACTTGAGCTTATTCGAAAGGTACGTAGCCTCCGGAGATTCATCCTGAGGGAGCCAGGGGAAGCCGTAATACTCCTCCCATTCCCTCTTGAAAGCCTCTGAATAACCTCCCTCGGCCCAAAATTCCGGTTCCTCCAGGAATATGGCATCCACGCCTGCATCGATGACCCGTTTGACATGCCTTTCCTTGAAATACGAGAGATAATTCTCAGTAGGGACAATGTACGGAACCATCTTACCGTGCCACAGGGTATCCCCTTTGACGTTCACCTGTCCCTCATCCAGATGCCACTGTCCGTCCCAATTCCCGGTGAAATAGTCATCATACCCACCCCAGGCTATTCCGGTCATGAAATGGGTCTCATAGCCCCTGTCCCTCCAAGAGGCCAGGCGGTTTTCAATGGAACCGGGTTCCTTCCCTACTCCGTACACCATCACGGCATCGGCCCTCGTATCTATGGATGCGCTCCAACCTCTTGAGGTCTGGAAGGTGGTCTTTGCATTCCTGACGTCCGGAGCAGAACATGCGGCCAGTAAAACTACTGCCGGCAGGAGAAAATATCTACGCATTATTTGAAAGCTTTGAAGTCCTTTGTTACCAATTTAGTAAAAAAACGCGATATTTGTGTAAATGCAGTTACATATGAAAAGAATCCTTATAGCCGCGGTCGGCCTCCTGACCGCCATCTCTGCTTTGGCGCAGAACAGTTTCGTACACGAAAAGTCAGACGGCTACGAGTGGCCTACCGACCCTCAGGTACTTCAGAAACTCGACCAGTGGCAGGACCTTAAGTTCGGTGTCCTGATGCACTGGGGAATCTACAGCATTCCCGGTATCGTCGAGTCTTGGGAGCTATGCAACGAAGACTGGATCGTACGTCCCAAAGGATCGACCTACGAGGGGTTCAAGCAGTGGTACTGGGGACTGGCCAAGGAATTCAATCCTGTCAACTTCAATCCCGGCCAGTGGGCTGACGTTTTCGAGGACGCCGGAATGAAATACATGATCTTCACGACCAAGCACCACGACGGATTCTGCATGTTCGATTCCGAATATACTGACTATTCGGTCGCCAAGGCTGGCCCGTTCGCAAGCGACCCCAGGAAGGATATAGCCAAGCATGTATTTGATACTTTCAGGGCCAGGAATTTCATGGTAGGAGCATATTTCTCCAAGCCTGACTGGCATTGCGAGTGGTTCTGGAACCCCTACTACGCCACTCCTAACCGTATGTTCAACTACAAGGTCAAGATGCATCCGGACTGGTGGGAGAACTATGTCAATTTCACCAAGAACCAGCTCGGTGAACTCACCGGAGGCCGTTACGGCCAGCTCGATATCCTATGGCTGGACGGAGGCTGGATCCGTGGGGACCAGGTCGGTCTGGACGAAGTCCTTCCCGAGGCCCGCAAGGTCAGCCCCGGACTCATCTCCGTCGACCGTACCATCCAGGGACGCAACGAGAACTACCAGACTCCCGAGCAGTCCATTCCGGACAGGCAGATCAAGCATCCCTGGGAGTCCTGCATCACACTGGGCCACGCGTGGGGCTGGGTCCCCAGGCAGAACTGGAAGACCGCCCGCAAGATAATCGGCAGCCTTGCCGAGATTACCGCCAAAGGCGGATGCCTGGCCCTCGGAGTCGGTCCAACGGCTGACGGAATCATCCAGGATGAGGCCATTGTGATCCTCAAGGAGATCGGAGCATGGATGCGCAAGTGTGGAGAGGCCATCTACAACACACGCATCACCGACAATTACAATGACGGCAAGATCTGGTTCAACGCTTCCAAGGACGGCAAGACGCTGTACGCCATCTACGCCCTTCCTGACGGCGAGAACCTGCCAGGTGAACTTTCATGGAATGGCAACCTGCCTAAGGGGAAGGTTACCATACTGAACAACGGAAAGAAAGTCAAGGCTACAATAAAGGACGGGACCGTCAGCGTCAAGCTCCCGAAGGGACTTGCAGACGAACCCGTCGCTCTCAAATTCAGCCTCTAGAAGGATAAACTCAGCCTCTGCCTGAGGCAGCTACCATCTCGCGGAGCCTTGAATTCAAGGGTTTCTGCGAGATGAGTTTTTCCAGGGTCATGTGCATCCTCCAACGCCAGTAATGACGTGGATTGGCAGGCACGTTGATCCTCTCGTCAAGGGGATCCCCCTGGTACCTGACTTCGCCGTCTATGGATATCCAGTCCTGGAGAGGAAGTATGCACAGCATCGCCGGAGAATCCAGGTGCTGCTTGATTATGCTCTCACATATCCATGGTTCGCATACTGATGGAGCCTGTCCCTGGCAATGCAGCATCTCGTGGAAGTATTTCTCGGTCAGCTGCCTGTCTTCCTCCCACCAGGCACGGAGTGAAGAGGTATCGTGCGACCCGGTCGTACAGACTGACAGGTAGGGGTAAACGGCAGGATTGCCGAAGGTGTCTTCCGGTGACTTGGGCATTCTCTGGACTTCCAGTGAAAGTATGTTCAGTTCGTCCATGACTTCCGGGACACAGGCAGGGATCATTCCCAGATCCTCGGCGCAGGCCAGCATGCTGGTGGAATCCAGCAGCGGCGGCAGTTTCTTCATCGCGGACTCCTTCCAGAAGGAGTTGTGACGGCGATAGAAGAAATCGTAATACAGCTCGTTGTATGCATTCTTATGGACCTCGTCAAGTGCTGAGAAGGCAGAGGTGTTCTGGGAAGAGATCCTGGGATGGTACCATCCTTTCCGGTGAGGGTCGGGTACGAATAACACCGAATCAGGATCGAATCCCCTGCCGCGCAGCTCTTCCGCAGAGTAAGGGAGGGCGGGGTTGAAATGACCGAGAAGACCCGACTTGATACCCAGGGGAATCTCCCATATCCGGAAGAAACCCAGGACGTGGTCGATACGGAAGGCGTCGAAAAACTCGCTCATCTTTCCCAGGCGGGCTTTCCACCATCCGTATCCGTCCTTGCTCATCTCCTCCCAGTTGTAGGTCGGGAGCCCCCAGTTCTGGCCGTCCTCCGAGAATGCATCCGGTGGTGCTCCGGCCTGGGAATCAAGGTTGAAGAGTTCGGGATACTGCCATGCATCCACGCTGGTACGGCTTATGCCGATAGGAAGGTCACCCTTGATCGCCACTCCCTTGGAATGGGCATATGCGACGGCATCCTTCAGCTGGGCGTCAAGGCAGAACTGCTCCCAGCAATAGAAATCCATCTTCTCCTCGTGCACGGCACGGAACGCTTCGACTCCGCTTGCCGAATAGACGGACAGCTCCGTCCACTTCCCGAATTCCGGCGTACAATTGAGGTCCCTCAGCACGCAGAAAGCGGCATAGGGGATGAGCCAGTGCTCATTCGAGGCGAAGAATGACTTGTAGGCTTCGCTTTCACGGACCTTGGGCCATACCCCATCGAATGCCTTCTGCAGCAGACGCGTCTTCTCGTTGTTGACCTTCTCATAGTCTATCTGGGGCAGGTCGTTCAATTCCTTCTGAAGCGCCTTGTACTCTTTCGTAACCTTGACCCCGGCCTCGGGCAAAGAGATGAACTGAGGGTGCAGCGCGAAGGTGGAATTGGCATTATAGGGATAAGAATCCGTCCAGGACTTCGTCATCGTCGTATCATTGATCGGAAGCAGCTGGATAATGCTCTGTCCGGTCTCTACAGCCCAGTCGACCAGTTTCTTGAGGTCCTTGAATTCTCCGACACCGAAACTCTCCTCGCTCTTGAGGGAGAAAACAGGAATTGCGACTCCTACACCCTTCCACGGCTGCCTGTCGAACACGGGAGGAACCTCCCTGATGGCACAAGCTGTATTCTCGTCATGGATTCCGGGGAACCGGCGGTTAGGTCCCGACTCCCAGATCTTCGGTTCCTTTGATGCAGCGTCCAGGATAACGTACTTATATTCAAAGGGTCCGGCCGCCTCGAGCCTTGTGCTCCACAAGGGCCCGTTGGACCGGGGTGCTCCCATCGGAACGAATTTGGTCCAGTCTCCGAACAGAGGGCCGCTGCCGGTTATGGCCAGCGTCTCGCCGCTTCTCACCTGGGAAGCTGCGACCATGAGCGTCAGATTGCCGGAACGATTGGCTGCAGTGACCTTCTTGTTGAAGATCACCTCTGAGAAAGCCTTGGTCCAGAAAGGAGAATCGGAAGGCCTGTCATTCCAGCGCTCCCTGATATCAAACACGGCGGGTTTCTTGCCGGAATGGACGATCGTGCTGTGTCCTGCCCATTCCCTGCGTGCGGTGATGCCGTCGCGGCGCAGTTCGAAACCATAATCCAGAGACCGAAGGGAGGAAGGGACTTCCAACGATGCCGTCCAGATACCGGCCGAAACATAATTCATGGGAATCTCGCGGCTCCTCGTCTTCAGAATAAGGGATTCGCCCGGATTCGTAAAATACTCAATACTGATATTGACTTGCATGATAATGTAGGCGGGCTTGTTCCGCCATCATGCAATATAGGCAAAATATCTGAAATTGGCTATCTTTGCAGGGCAGAAACGGCATTTCCATGGACAGGAAAGAATTGGAAATAATGGCTCCGGCAGGAAATTTCGAATGCCTGAATGCAGCAATCGAAGGTGGAGCGGATTCTGTCTACTTCGGAGTAGGCAGGCTCAACATGCGTTCACATTCTGCCAACAATTTCTCTCCCGAAGACCTTCCGGAGATCGTCCGGATATGCCGTCATTACGGTGTCAAGACATATATGACCTTGAACATCGTCCTCTATGACGGAGACCTTGCCTCCATGCGGGAGGCTCTTGATACTGCCAGGGAAGCCGGGGTCGATGCCATCATCGCCTCCGACATGGCTGCTATCATGTATTGCCGGGAGATCGGCTTGGAAGTCCACGCCTCCACGCAGCTGAATGTATCAAACCTCGAGTCCCTGAGGTTCTATTCCCGCTTCGCGGACGTCATCGTACTGGCCAGGGAGCTTGACCTCGGGCAGGTCAGGAAGATACACGAGGCCATCATCGAAGAAGGGATCAAAGGCCCGTCCGGCAATCTGGTTCGTATCGAGATGTTCGCCCACGGGGCGCTTTGCATGGCGGTTTCAGGCAAGTGCTATCTGAGCCTGCATGCCTATGGCAAGTCCGGCAACAGGGGTGAATGCTACCAGATCTGCCGCCGCGGTTATGAAGTCACCGACCTCGAGACCGGGTACAAACTGAATATAGATAACAAGTACATAATGTCCCCGAAGGATCTCTGCACCATAGAATTCATGGACAAGATCATCGGGGCCGGAGTGACGGTATTCAAGATCGAAGGCAGGGCCAGGTCTGCCGAATATGTCAAAAGGACTGCATCCTGCTATCGCAGGGCGGCGGATGCCGTCTGCGACGGGACCTATACCCCGGAATATGCCTCCTCTTTGAAGGATGAGCTCTCAGAAGTATTCAACAGGGGTTTCTGGGACGGGTATTATCAAGGTGCCAGGCTTGGGGAATGGAGCGAAATCTACGGCAGTCACGCTACGAGGAGGAAGGTTTACTGCGGAAAGATCACCAACTGGTACGACCGCCTTGGCGTGGCTGAAATCCTTGTGGAATCCGCGACCCTGGAGGTCGGAGCAGATTACATCGTCATCGGTGCCACCACCGGTGTCTTCGAGGGCTCGGTCACTGAGATCCGGGTCGACCTTAAACCCGTACAACAGTCCGGCAAGGGAGACCTGTGCTCGATCCCCGTAGTATTCCGGGACGATTGGAAAGGAGAACGCAAGCTGCGCCGCGGAGACAGGCTCTACCTCTGGGAAGAAGAGGGTGCGTGAGAGAAACGTCTCGGACCCTCTATCGAGCGCCAATAATCAGAATCGAAATCCGACGGATACCTGTAAGGTCCTTCATGGTCGATCGTGAAGGCAAGGTATGTTATCTTGTAACCTTGCGCCAGGAACAT
>JAEEGK010007301.1_pt1 | contig 26343 bp, 23 predicted proteins | sample 8958771 | NCBI WGS metagenome assembly JAEEGK01 (sample SAMN16246547, study PRJNA631951) | gut metagenome | biome: gut microbiome; feature: rumen; material: SC-attached | host: Bos | place: Iran: Karaj | collected 2018-10 | reverse complement strand
ATGCGCATACGTGTGCAGATGTGTCCGAACTCGATGTCGCCGTGAGCCGATTGGTTGAGGTTCATAAAGTCCATATCCATTGTGTCCCAAGGAATTTCGGCGTTGTACTGAGTGTGGAGGTGAAGAAGCGGTTTCTGCAACTGCTGCAAGCCCTTGATCCACATCTTAGCGGGCGAGAATGTGTGCATCCAGGTGATGATACCGATACACTTGTTGTCGTTGTTGGCGGCACGCATAATGTCCTCAACTTCCTTACTGCTGTTTGCAGTACCCTTGTAAACAATTTTTACAGGGATATTCCAGGACTTGTTCAAGCCTTCAACCATTTCTTTTGAGTGGCCGTCTACTGCAACAACTGCATCGCCACCATAGAGCAACTGTGCACCAGTCACCCACCAGATTTCAAGATTTTCAAACATATTTTTTAGAATTGAAAATTGAAAATTGAAAATTGAAAACGAGTACGTATCAATCATTCAATTCTCAATTATGGTTTAACTTATTTTTTTTCTGAATCTCGTTTCTTTTTGCTACTTTTGACAATACTTACAAGCATTGCTGTAAGTTCTTTGTTGTCTTTAATCATAGAATCAAACTCATCATCTGATATGTATTTGGTTTCGTGTAATATTTCCAACCAATACTCAGTTTCATCTGATTCTTTCAATGCAATTTCCAGTTTACTTATGAAATCTGAAATACTTTGGGCATTTCTACTTTCGCGCACATTTGCACCAATGCTTGTTCCACTTTTCAATACTTGACGTGACAATACGAATTCGTGAAATTTATCTTGTAGATATTGTGACAAATGTACAATCCTAATCGCAAATGATTTGCTTTTATCTCTTATAGAATTTTCTGCTGACAAGGTATTTCAATTTTCAATTTTCAACTTTCAATTTTTCTTTTTTTGTCCGTAATATGCATTAGGTCCGTGCTTCCTCATATAATGCTTTTCGATGAGGAGAGGGTTCATCGTGGTCTGCGGATTTACGCTGTAAGATACGAATGCCATTTTGGCAACGTATTCCATCACTGTTGCGTTGTAGACGGCATTGGCAGGTGATGTGCCCCACGAGAAGGGTCCGTGGTTCTTTACGAGGACGCCAGGAGTGTGGTCGGGGTTGTAGCCGTTGAAACGCTCAACAATCACATTGCCGGTTTCGAGTTCGTAGTCGCCTTTCACTTCCTTTTCGGTCATATCGCGGGTGCAGGGAATTTCTTTGTAGAAATAGTCGGCGTGTGTGGTTCCGATGTTAGGAATGTCTTTGCCTGCCTGAGCCCAGGCTGTGGCGTACTGCGAGTGAGTGTGAACCACGCCTCCGATGTTTTTGAAAGCGCGGTAAAGCACCAAGTGCGTGGGAGTGTCGGACGATGGATTGAGGTCGCCTTCCACGGTCTTACCAGTGTTGAGGTCAACAACCACCATATCCGAGGCCTTCATTACATCGTAGTCAACGCCCGAAGGCTTGATAACCACAAGGCCTTTTTCGCGGTCGATGCCGCTGACATTGCCCCAAGTAAAGAGGACAAGTCCGTTTTTCACCAAATCGAGGTTGGCTCTGAAAACTTTTTCTTTTAATTCTTCCAACATAAGTATTTATAGTTTAAAGTTTTGCTGTTGTTTATAAATTGTGTTGTTGAAACGGTACAAAACTGCGCCACGTTTGCTGGTGGTTTTGTCGATAACGCCAGTGTTTTCGATGTATTTCATTTCGTTGACACGTTTGCGGAAATTTCGCTTGTCGATAATTGTTCCGTAAACTGCCTCGTAAAGTTGTTGCAACTGCGTTAAGGTAAAGTTTTCGGGCAAAAGGTTGAATCCTACCGGCTCGTGGGCAAATTTTTGCTGCATCATATCCCTTGCCTTTTCTACCATTTGCGAATGGTCGGAAAAGAGTGGCGGAAGTTCGTCGATAGGTACCCAGACAGCGTTGTATTTGTGTTGCAGACGCTCGTCGTAGTCGCCTACTTTTATTAAGGCGTAATAGCACACCGAGATAACCCTTTGTCCGGGGTCGCGGTGAATATTGCCGAATGCGCCCACTTGTTGCATATAAATATGGGTTAATCCGGTAAGTTTTTTAAGAATGCGCTTTGCTGCGGCGTCGATGCTTTCGGTGCTGTTTACAAAGCCTCCTAACAGCGACCACATATCTCGTCCGGGGTCAAAGTCGCGCTTGCGTATCAGCAATTGCAGTTTGCCGTTGTCAAAGCCGAAAATTATACAATCGGTTGATATTAAAAACTTTGGATATTCCGAATAATACTCCATCTCTTATAAATAAAAAGCCGGGAATCGCCGAAGAGACTCCCGGCCAAAATGATATTTATTTATAAACTTTTACCATAATGCAAGGTAAAGGAATGTCAGAAGGGCGATAACCACTGCTGCACCAATGTTGAATGTCTTGTCGGTTTTGAAAATGTCAAGATCAATTTCAACAAGTTTCTTATCTTGTACTTTGTTCAATGCGTTAGAACGCAAGTAGTATCCGATAGTAAACATTATTGCTGCAAAGAATGCCATTGCGCCTTCCATACCGTAGATATGGAGAGTGTCGGAGAAGAAACTTGCAATGAAAAGTGCAAACGATACTCCGCCGATAATGAACATAATCTTGCTCCAAAATAGTTGTACTTTGATATCTTCGGCAGAAAGTTCAGTTGCTGCCTCGGTATCTTTGTTGCGGAGCGAGAGCCATACAAACAGGATAACAAGAGTGATGAACACTACGCCTGAACGAACCAAGAACGGCATTTCGGGGAATGCAAACTTGTAAATGATTGAGAATGCAAATGTTCCGATAGCAGCCACGATTGCAGCAGTGCCACTTGCACGTTTCCAGAGCAGACCCAAACCAAAGATTACTACAACGCCCGGATATACGAATGCTGAGTATTCCTGAATAAACTGGAATGCTTGGTCGATACCGCCCATCAACGGATAAACAGCGATAAGAGCGATTACCAATGCGCTAACCGAAGTCAAACGACCAACTTTAACGAGTTTAGATTCGCTTGCGTTCTTGTTGAAGAACTGTTTGTAAATATCCATTGTAAACAAGGTAGATGTAGAGTTGAACATCGAAGCCAACGACGAAATTACTGCCGCTGCCAATGCTGCAAACGAGAGACCCTTGATAATGGTAGGTGTAAAGTTTCTAATCAAGTAAGGATAAGCATCGTCAGAACGTCCGATTGCGCCTTGAAGGTGTCCTGCAAGTTTGTCAACAATAGGAGTTCCGTCAACGTTACCGTGCATAATATAGTAAGCGCAAACGCCGGGAATACAAACGATGAAGGGGATCAAAATTTTCAAAACTGCGGCGAAAACCATACCTTTCTTAGCCTCTGAAAGTGATTTTGCTGCGAGACCTTTCTGAATGATGTATTGGTTGAAGCCCCAATATCCCAAGTTGGTAAGCCACAAAGCACCGAATACGAGTACGAGACCAGGGTTGGTAAAGAATGGATCTTCTTTTACTTTAACTTTTTGCATTCCGTCAACAAAAATGTCTTGTCCATTAGCATCTTTAAGAGGTTCCACCAAATTACTTGCATAAGTGTATACAGAATCTGTGGCAATATTCTTTACCGTTACTAAACTGTCACCAGAAACACTTTGAATTACTGCTTCGGGAATACCATTAATTACAGGATAGAGTTCTTCATTACGTGTAACAATAAGGTTGAAGTGCTTATCTCCGGGTTGTTCTTTAAACCAGTCGAAAATGTTGCCGAGTGCTTCCATTGCGCCGCAGCCCCAAACTTCCTGACCGATAACGTCCAAAGCAAAGTAAGCGGTAATCAAACCACCACCTACGAGGAATGTAACCTGCATAACGTCGGTCCAAGCCACTGACGAAAGACCGCCGTAGATAGAGTAGATACCTGCAATCAAGAACAAGCCCAAAATAATGCAAAGGCGCACCATATCAACCTTCATACCCAATACCATTACAATATGGTCGGTAGGAAGACCAAGAATCTGCTGAATAGCCAAAGCACCGAGCCAAGCCACAGATGTTAAGTTGACAAACACATAGAGGAAGAGCCACAGAATAGAGAACGCCAAGCCTACGCCCGGATTGTAACGTTCGCGGAGGAATTGCGGAATGGTGAAGATTTTCTTTTCGATCATCAAAGGCAAAAGGAACTTGCCCACAACCAAAAGAGTAGCGGCTGCCATAAGTTCGTAAGCCGCCTGAGCAATACCCGACGCGAAAGCCGAGCCCGACATACCGATAAACTGTTCGGCAGAGATATTGGCGGCGATAAGCGAAGCACCTACTGCCCACCAAGTAAGAGTGTTACCAGCAAGGAAGTAATCCTTTGAGGTTTTTTCCTGACCCTTTTTGCCGCGGGAAAGAAAAATACCCATCGACACAAGAATCACAATGTAAAGAATGAATACGCCGTAGTCCCATCCGGTAAAACCGTTGTTGGATAGCGCATCCCAAATGCTTGATTGTTCCATTTCTATTTAATTAGTGATTATTTAACTGTGAAAGCGAATTTGCAGAAACTGTGATAAGTTTCGCCCGGGTTCAAAGTTGCCGAAGGCCATTCGGGCATATTGGGCGAGTTGGGATATTTCTGAGTTTCGAGGCAGATGCCGGCGTGTTTGTTGTAAACGATTCCGCCTTTGCCCTTTACAGTGCCGTTGAGGAAGTTGCCGGTGTAGCATTGAATACCGGGTTCGTTGGTATAAACGTCTAACTGAATGCCAGTTGCAGGACTGTAAAGAGTAGCGCAAACAACCGATTCGTCGCCGTTTTTGTATGTTTTTAAGCACCAGTTGTGGTCAAATCCGTTGCCGGTTTTAACCTGCTCGTCCGAAAAGTCGTCGATTTTGTTGCCAATTTCTGCCAAAGTGTTGAGGTCGAAAGGAGTACCAGCCACGGGAGCCATCTCGCCGGTAGGAATCATGTGGTCGTTGATTGGTGTGTACTGGTCTGAATTGATGTACAGATGGCAGTTGTTGATAGGTTTGGTGGGGTCGCCATTGAGGTTGAAATAACTGTGGTTGGTCATATTGATTACGGTAGCCTTGTCGGTGGTGGCGGTGTAATCAATTTCGATGGCGTTGTCGGCTGTAAGAGTGTATTTTACAGTAGCGGTAACGTTGCCAGGGAACTTGCCGTCGCCGTCGGGACTGTTGTAAACCAGAGTGATAGTGTTTTCGGTAACCTCTTTAACAGAGTAAATTTTGTATTGCCAACCCTTGAAACCACCGTGGAGGCTGTTGGGATTGTCGTTGGCTTCGAGTCTTACGGTGTCGCCGTTGAGCACATACCAAGCGCTGTCGATACGGTTGGCGTAACGTCCGATCGAAGCACCAAAGTCGGAAGGAATAGTAACATAGTCGGAAATCTTGTCGAAACCGAGCACTACGTCTTTAAACTCACCGTTTTTGTCTTTAATGCCGAACGAAACAAGACGACCGCCGAAGTTTGTGATAGCGGCAGTAGTACCTTGTGCGTTTTTCAAAAAGTATAATCCAGTCTTTTGACCGTCGATTGTAGTGTCGAATTTAGCGGGGTCAACAAAGTTGCAGACCTTCTCCTGACACGAGGATGCAATTAGTACACCGCCTAACATACATCCACTTAACATTAATTTTAACTGTCGTTTGTTCATTATGATTAAGTTTAAACTATTGTAAAAATTTTTGAGTGTAAAAATACAATCAATTTTTTTAAAACAAGCCTTTTGGTTGCTTTTTTTTAATAAAAACGAAAATATTTTTGGAGATTTTACCAAATATTAATGTAATATAGTGATATATAGAATTTAGAGCGTTAATAATGGGTTAATAGAGGCACTAAGCAAGTTTTTTAATAAGATTTTTGCAATCTCCGAATAATATCCTATCTTTGTAACCGTAAAAAATAAAAAACCAAACGCATTATGAAATACTTATTACCATCTCTTACGGCATTGATGTTAGCCGTGTTATGTATATCGTGCAAGCCGTCGGCCGAACAGATTATGCAGAATGCCGATTCGCTCAAAAATATGTACAAGTCGGTTGTTGACGCTCATCAGGTTCTTGCACAAACTTACGAAACCTATATCGCCGCCGATATGGATGCCGCTCACAAAACTTTGGACGACAATGTAAAAAAGGCTTCTGCCGCTATTGCCAAAATGGAGGTGCTCGAAGGCTGCGAAAATCTCGCCAATGCTGTTAAGGCTGGTTTGGAGGTTTACAAAACTGTTGCCGATGTGGATTCAAAAGAGCAAATCAGAATCTACAAGATAGACGATGCCAACTTTACCGACGAACTCCGCGAAAAATGGGACGGCATTGCCCGCTCTGTGGAAACTAAAACCAAACAAGCCGACGCCGAAGTGGATAAGGCTTATTCAGAAGTTGCTAAACAATTTTCTAATAAAAAGTAAATGAGAAAGTTACTATTGATATTATCCGCCGCACTGTTTTTGGTGTCGTGCGGACCGTCGAGGCGCGAGGCTGCTGATTACAACGACCGTGTTATTGAACTTCAACGCCTTGTAATTGCCTCATATGATGCCCTTTTGGAAACATACGACAACTACGTGCCATCGCAGATGGACAACGCCCTTCACGCTTTTGAAGACCAGATCGACAATTCGCAAAACGCCCTCAACGCTATTCCCGTGATTGCCGGTGGCGAAGGTCTCAAAGCCGCTCTTTCAGAATATTTCGACACATACCGCTCGTTGGCGCAGAATGAGAGCCGCGAACTTGTACGTCTTTACAAAGTACCTGAAAACGAGTTCACAAGCGACATCCGCGTTCAATGGGATGCTATATATAAGGTGTGCGACGACAAGGCAAAATCTGCCGACAAGAAACTCCGCGCCGCACAACAGGATTTCGCCGACAGTTTTGGCTTAACGCTCAACAAGGTTAGCCAATAATCATTTGCGCCTTAACTCACCAAATAAAAAAAATCCGAACCATTTGGCTCGGATTTTTTTATTCTTTCAGTTGCAACATATATCTTAATTGGTCTTGATTATCTTGTAGATAATGTAGCAAGCGTAGAGCCTCGTAATCGTTGCGAGATATGGGATCAGAATATTGGGTAATTATTACGGAATTAAAGAAATCGATATATGGGGCGTGTTTAACTGGGTTGCCTTTAATATCGGTGATGGTGATTCTGAACCGCTTTTCCTTGAAACCCTCTATTAACGGAGTTCTTGTCGTTATTGAATTGGCGATTTCCGAAATATAAAAATCAAGTTCATTTAATTGCAGATTGATAGAATCGTTGATTACGTTAGTTAGAGGTTTTAATGTAATAAAAGGTTCGTATGTACTGATGTGTAAATTGTTAAAATAAATCCCATTCTTTTTTTCGTTAAACAACTTTACATTTTTGTATTTGTCTGGTACAAAAAAGCGGTTGTACAACGATTGGTATATACTATTTGGAATTACAATTAGGGCTACCAATATTCCCACTACTACACAGTAGATTGTTACAAAAGTATGAAACCGTTTTTTGATGGTATACTTTTCGTTATCGATAGCCCTAATCGCTTTGTTGCATTGAGAAAGATAGTTTTTGATGTTGGAATCTTTGCCTAAACTTTCTAACGGTTGCAATGCTTTGTCCACTTGTTTGCGAATAGATGTGGCTTGGACTTGTATTCGTTTTTTCTTCCTTATAAACTCTATGCTACCATATAGAGAACAAATGGTTGCCCCTATAACACAATAGTGCTGGACATCAGGATTAATGTGTCTTACCATAAGGAAGGCAATTGCTGATAACCACATCAAATAATATGCGTTGGTGTGAAACATATCGGCAAATCGCGACGGATATTCTTGTTTGTAAGCACGTATGGTTTGCTCCAAATTGATAAGTTGGTCTTGTATAGTATCTTTGTCTGTTTGGTTCATAGTAATATCAGTTTGTAATAAAAAGCGCTGTCGGCAATACTTTTAACTATTTGTTCGCTGTTGGTGGAATCTTGCGACACAAAGTCGGTATAAAAATAACTTCCTTTTTGTCTAAACGATTTGTACTCATCTTTGAAACTATGATAATCATATAAGCGTTCGTAAATGTACGGATTAAGACTTTTTATTGGATTCAAATCTTTGTCGTACAAGAAAATACGTATATCTTCGGGGGTGCCGCATCCGTTGTTGCCAGTGGATGATAGTTTTACCTTGTTGATGCGTAGTTGGTAATATAGATTAGGATTAAACTGTTTTAAATCAAACGGTCTGATGTCAAATGTCAATTCAGCCTCGTCGGTTGCAGACAAGCAGGCAGCGTAGTCAGTGGCAATAGCGTTTTCGGCAGGATATGGTTTAAGCATTTTAGAAATTGTGCTTACCTCTTTTATAGAACTATTGTTATTTTGTATTGCCTTGTGGAAAAACAGATATCCTGCTATTACTATAATAAAACCAACAACGGGAATAAGAATCATTTGGCTATGGTTGATTTTGCGTTGTTCCTTTTGTTGTCTTATTAAATTAGAATATTGTATTCGGAGATTATATAATTCTGTATTGTTTTGGTAGATGGTGTTGATAAGACGATTGTACATCTCTTGGTTGTGCTCCGCAGTATACAATGCGTCGTCGGCGAGTTCTATTGGCGAAGATTGTTGTTTTTTGTAAAACTTTTTTGCAAAAAATATTGCTACCCAAAATAGTGCTACGAGGGCAAGCATCAATATTACATTAGACTTTACTGCTGATGCGGAAGCAAAAACTATTAAACTAAAACATAAAACAGCAGATATTAAAGGAAATCTATATTTAAACGCCTGTTGAAAAGTAGGTTGAGGATTCTCCTTTAATTCGTTGATGCTGTTTTGGATGCTATCTACGAGTAGACTGACATCTGATACATCTATGTTGTTATTGTTGTTGGATGTGTTGTCCATATTGGATTGTAGATTTTTTATTTCCCCAAAGATAGTGATTTTTGCTTAATTATGTTCTATATTTCAGAAATTTTTAATAATTCCACAAAAAAATCCGAGCCAGATGGTTCGGATTTTTTTTATTAGATTTTGACTTATCAATTATCAATTGTGAAATGTCAATTGTCAATTGTCAATTCTACTTCTTATTAACCTCATCCATAAGTCCTTCCACGAGCCTTACATACTCGGCAAATTTTGATGATTCGCGGATATGCTCGGTGCGGCGTTCTGAGCCAAAACTTACCTCTACAATCTTGTGAATGCGGCAGGGATTGGCGGCAAGGATTATTATGCGGTTTGATAGGTAAACAGCCTCGCTGATATCGTGCGTTACGTTGATAATTGTGGGGTCGTAATCGCTGCTGTAATAGATATCTAAGAGGGCTTTCTGCATATCGCGCTTAGAGAAAATGTCGAGCGCGGAAGTGGCTTCGTCCAAAAGCAGCACCTGCGATTTGTCCACAAGGTTGCGGGCAATGGAAACACGCTGCAACTGTCCGCCCGAAAGTGCCGGATATTGAGCCCACTTGTCTTTTTGGTCTGCGAGTCCCACAAGTGCAAGCATATCCAACGCACGTTGTTTAGCCTCCTTTTCGGGAACTTTTTTGAGTTTGAGCGGAAGCATCACATTATCTAAAACGGTCATCCACGGAAAAGCCGAATACTGCTGAAACACCATAGGAATGTGGTGGTTAGAGTCGATTTCCTTTCCGTAAAACTTGATGCTGCCCGAATCAGGTTTGCTCAATCCCGACAACAGTTTCAATATCTGCGATTTGCCGCTGCCTGATGCTCCGAGAATGCTTACAAACTGTCCTTCGCCTTTGATATCTTCGATACGTAAGTTGAAGTGGTCGAAAAGCGTAAACCTTCCGGTGGCTGTGGCAAAACTCAGATTGATGTCGCTGAGGTTGAAAACGTCAACGCCGTTTGATTCTACATTAATAGTAGGTGTGGAAATTGTTGCCGATGGTTCTATTGGCTGCTGAGGCTGCTGAACCTGAGGCTGCGGTTGAGGCTGCGGTTGAGCCTGTGGTTGCGGCTGCTGTTTCGGCTTGGTAGGGTCTATATTTTCAAACATCAGAATAGGCTTTTGCGGTTGTACTTAGATGGGAACAAAATCTTGTCGATAAATTTGAGGCAAACATCCTGAAAAATACCGATTACGATTACCAATAGCAAGAGGGCGTAAACTTCGGGCATATGGCTCATACGGGTCATAGTTTGAATTAATGCGCCGATACCCGACACGCTGCCGTCTTTGTAGAGCATTTCTACAATCACGATGTAACTCCAACTGATACCTGTTAAGGTGATGATTTCTTGCGAGATAGTGCGGGTTACATACGGAAAATATACGTAGCGGAAACTCTGCCACGGTGTTGCGCCGAGAGTCTTGATGGTTTGCAGATATACAAAATCCTTGTCGTTGGCGGGGTTTTGAAGATCGTTAACCTTGTTGGCAACGGCGGGGAGAATGTAAATCAAGAGCGAGAATGTGAGGAACGAAACCTTCATTCCAAATGTTAATCCGAAAATGGCGATAAAAATACCCGACATAGCAGGTATCGGCAGGTAGCGTACCGAGTTGATGTATTTGCCAATCACCAAGTTGTTGATGGGATAAAGCGAAATAAAGAATCCCACGGGTAGCGAGATCAAAATTGCCCAAAAATACGACATCAGGTTCAAACGGATAGAATACCAAGCGTTTGCAAACATATCGTATTCTGTTATAAGCGGTTTGTAACTTGCCAAAACGGTAAGAGGAGCAGGCAGTATTTTTTCGGGAATAAGTCCCAAAGAGCATACTGTCTGCCACACTATCGCTATGAACAAGAGTCCCGAAACGGTGATTACAATCTTGGTGGTTTTTGATAATCCCGAATCGTCGCCTCCGAGTTTAAACAGTTCTTTTGCTGTGCTCATTATTTATTACTTTAATTATTAATAGTAACAACGAATTAAACAAATTAAACTAATATTTTTTTTAAATATATTTAAAACCAACAAGTTGTTTTAAATATTACGAATTAAACAAATACCGTTATTTGTTTAATTCGCAGTCGCTTGCGACAAATTGTTTAATTAATTAAATAAAGTAGAGTTTCGTTTTATTTGTTTAATTCGTTGTTAAAAAAACTATTTAGCCACCAACTTGAATTCAGTCATACGGTATTTAGCGTCTGATCCAGTAGAACCTGCTGCGATAGCCTTTGCTGAACCGTTGCCCACTACTATAAAGCGGTTGGGGTCAAATTTGTATTCCTTTACCAAGAAATTCTTGATAGAGAGTGCACGGCGGTACGAAAGATCCTTGTTGAGTGCGGCAGAACCAGTGTTGTCGGTGTTGCCCTCAATCATAATACGTGCACCAGAGAACTGCTTAGCAATGGGAACAAACTCACGGGTAATCTGGTCGCGGGCGGCTTGATTGAGCACGTCGGAATTTACATCGTATTCAACAGAAACGGTCTTGTTTGAGATTTTTTCCTCTTCTTTAACCTCTTCTTGTTTGATTTCGGTAAACTCTTGAACCTTCTCTGCTGATTGGTCACCTTTTACATTATACTGCTGAGGATTGTCGTAAAGGGTTTCGATAACCGAACCGTCGGCAACTTTTTGCCAAGGAAGGGGATTTTTGCAGAGACCGAGACCTTCGTATGTGCCTGCCATTTTGTTGTACAACTCCTCTCCTTTTACGCAACTGGTGCAAGTGGTGAGACCAAAGAAATTTGCCTCGTCTTCCAAAGTTACATAGTAGATGTTTTTAGAACCATCGATTACAAACTCCTCGTCTACTTGATAAGCCTTTGCAAATGCCTTTGCTGCCTGCTTAACGGCCTGAGGATTTGTGTTCATCTGGCTGTTGGCGTAAAGAAGTGCCGAAAGAAGTTTTGTAACCTTCTCTTTGTTGGCATCAATGTAAGATTGTTTTGCTACAAGACCGTCGCAGATAATCGACGAAGCCTGTTTGGTAGAAATCAGCACCTTGGTGTGGGGAACAGTGCTAACGATGTCTTGGTCGTCGGGAGAGAAAACCACAGCGGCATCGCACTGACCAGCCTTGAAAATCTGAGCAGCGTCCAAACCGCTTGCCACAATTTTGAGGTTAACCTTGTCGGGATTGGTAACCGACGAAGTGTTGATGTCGGAATATTCCATATTGTTGGTTTCCAACGTATTGATAAGCAAAGTGTTGGAAGCAGTACCTTCGGAACAAGCCACTACCTTGCCTTTGAGGTCTGCCACAGTGCGGATATCGTCTTTTACCACAATAGCGTCGGCACCACGGCTCCAATTGCTAATGTTGATAAACTTGGCATCGTTCATATCCGAGCCTCGCGACATCTCTACGCCGAGAGCGTCGGCAGTACAATATATAAGGTCGATGTCGCCAGCCTTAAATGCCGAACGACCTGCTGCAAAGTCGTCTTGAACCACGATTTTGGCTTTCAAACCGTAATCTTTGTAAAGAATACAATCTTCGTTGGGGTCGGCGCCGTTGTTGAGGTACATAAACGGAAGGAATCCTGCGTAAGTGTTTGTACCTATTGTAATTACGTCGGCATCAGAGCCGCCGCCCATTCCTTTTTGTCCAGCCAGATAAAGACCGCCGGCAACTGCGCCCACTCCGGCTACGCCTATAAGTGCTTTTGCAAATTTTGTTAGTGCCATAGTTTTAGAAATATTTGTTTTGTAATTTGTTTGAACTTTCTTCTAATTTTACAACTTCGGCATTATTCATAATGTTTACCTTGTTGTCTTCGAGTATGCCGGCAAATCCGCCGTTGTTGTATTTGTCGAGTATAGCATCTGCCTTTGCGCTTGCCACCGCATTGTCGAGGCTGATTTCGTCGGTGATGCCGCTTTCGAGGAAACTATCCATCTCGCCTATCCAAGTGGCGATGTCGAGGTCCATTTTTTCCATTGCCATATCAAAAGCGTCGTCGGTTTGCGGATTGAGCAACGACTTCATTACGCCGAGGGTCTTGTGGTTGGCCTTCATCAGTTCGTAATCTTCCTCTTTGAGTTTGATTTCGCTTTCGGTGTATTTTACCTTAATTTCGGCAGAGCGTTTTACCTCGGTGAGGATTTCGATCATACGTTTTGATTTTTCGTAATTGAGCGAACGTTTTTTTACGCTTTCGTCGAGTTGCGAAATATGGTGTTCGAGGAGCATACCTTCTTGACCGTTGCCGCGCTGTTTAACGATGTTGAGGCGTTGGAGAGCGTCTTGAAGTTCTTTTTTGTTGTTTTCGAGGGCGCGTTCGTTTTTGATGTGGAGACCGCGCATTTTGGTAATGCCGTCGTCGATTTTGGTAAGGCGGTTTTTCATCTCCTTAACTTTGCCTTTGGCAATGGCAATGGGGTCGATTTCAACAATCAGACCTGTGAGTTTGCGCATTATCACAAAGTAAAGGTTTTTGAAAAAGTTTCGCGATTTATCGTTCATTATCAAAAAAACAATCAATGCGAGCACGCCAACGAGGGCTGCAAGAGTGATGGCGTTTTTGGTAAGGTCGATCAGAAACGGCAAGTATTTGTAAAAAGCAAAGCCCAACGCGCCAATCATAGCCACGAGGGTAACTTTTGCCAATGTTCCGCCCGGTTTTTGCCAAGGCGATTTTTGTGCGGGAAGTTCGTTCATTGAAGTATTAAGTTTAATTTGTTCTTTTCATTTTCGAGTTCTTGCACCACTATTTGGAAAGTGGCGTCGTATTGAGCGCGTTTGGCTTCGAGTTCGGCAGAACATTTGGTTACGTCGGCCTGAATAGTTTGGATTTCCACATCAATCTGGTTGATTTTGTTGAGGAGTTCCTCGCGGCGCTTTTGGAGGTCTTCGATTTTTTTCTTAGGCGAGTTGATTTTGTCGTTTACATATTGGTTGTAGCCTTGCAGCACGTTGTCGTACTCGCTTTTTACAGCCTTTTTGTAAAAGTCGATACTGTCTAACACCCTCTGTTTGTTGAATTTGGCATCTTGTGCGCGGAGGCTGTGGAATGCAGCCACAATACGTGCATTTTCGTCGGGTATGGCGTTTTTAAAATCTTGGCTTTCAACAATTTTGTTTAGTTCAAAATAGTCGTTGCCCGGCACGTTGCTTTTTTCGATAACCTCCTTGATCATTTCAAGGATATTCTTGTCGACATTACCGCCCGGCATAGTTACGGGAGGCACGTTTACAGTCTCTTGCGAAGGGTTTGTATTTACGGTTTGGGGAGCGGTGTATTGCGGCTGTTGTACCTGATTTTGAGGAACTTTGGCTTTGAGTTGCGGTTGCTCAGCCTTGGCTTCCTGCTCCTTTTCTTCGTTTACAATAAATAAGTCTTTAAAAAATCCCATTTCTTATTAATATTAAGGTTTATTATTTTGCAAATATATTAATAAGAAATGGGATTGTCAAGAAATTTTGTAATTTTTTTTGCGGCTTAATCGCCTTTGGCATCAGAAAAATCTTGGCAGCACATATTGCGGTATTTAGAGTGCGAGCCTATTGCCACACCTACTCTTGTATAGGCATCGCCAAGGATGTTTTTGCGGTGACCTACTTTTTCGTTGCCCTCGTCGATAAGCAACTGACGTATAATTTGCAACGGATCAGAATAACCAAACGAAATGTTCTCTGCCATTGCGCCGCCATTGTAGTATTTTGCTACTCTAACAAATGTGCCAGTGCCGTCGGAAGAATTGTGCTGAACCAATCCTTTGGGACCGATGTCGTTGACGTGCGCGCGTGATGCCTTGCAAAGATTCTCGTTGGGGATTAGCATTTTTTTGTCTTTTGATTTTTTGAGATCTTCTACAAGCGATTTTTCGTAAGTTTTCGACGAACCTTTGAGGTCGGCGAGATAAGCATCGGTAAATTTTGCACCATCTAAGCGGGCGAGGTTCATATAAAAAATTACAAGTTTCTCGTCGTCAGTAAGATAAGTGGCATCTTTGGCGGTGTTAGCCTTATCTAACTCCTCTTGGGTGAATTCGGCAGCCGCCTTTTGGTCGTTGGCAGCGGGGTCGTTGGTGTTGTTGATTTCTTCCTGTTGGTTTTCGCCGCCGTTTTCGGGTTCGTTATCGTCGTCGCAAGCGGAGAAAGTAACTGATAATGCTGCACTTAACAACAGCAAAGCAAACAAATTGGTTATCTTTTTCATAGTCGTAATATTTTTGATGGTTGATAAAATTAGTGATATTTACAACGTTTTAAAACCAAAATTGTTTTTACCCCCCAAAAAATGTCTTGATCCATTTTTTGATTGTGATTAGTAGAAAAAACAAGAAAAAAACTACTAAACGCATAGACATTAGCGAAATTTTCTTATATTTGTCTCGGTCAAGCCAAAATGAACTACTGGAACGGAGTAATTATGAAAAATATATTTGCATTGATATTGATGCTCTTAACTTGCATAACGGCATTTGGGCAGGGGAAGGAGTCTTACGACGAGATGGTTGCGAAACTTTCTAAATTAATTAAAGGAGGACAATACGCCGAAGCTTCCGACTATCTTGATAAGGTGTTGAAAAACGAGTCTTCGTCTAAGACTCCCAATCCTCAACGTTTGGGTGAATTGAATTTGCTTAAAGGATTCTGCGTCAATAAGATGGGCAAGCCACAAATTGCCGAACCATATTACCGCAAATATGTAGATATTTTTAAAGAGGCATTCGGCGCAGAATCGTCGCCGCATAGGAGTGCTTGCGATTCGTATGCAACTTTTTTAAATAACTATGCCTTAGAGTGTTACAATAACAACGATTATGTCAGTGCAGTAGAAATCGGAAACCGCGCATTATATTTTGCTGAGGTTGCACACGGAAAAATGAACGAACAATATGCCAATGTTTTAAACAACCTTGGCGTATATTATTCCGCGCAGGGCAACTACGCGCGTGCTGCCAAATGTAGCATCCATGCCGTGGGTGTTTATTCGGAAGTTAAAGTCGAAGACAGCGAGGAGTTTGCCTTGGCTATGGGCGACCTGTCGAGATATTTCGACAACCTTGGCAATTATCCCGAGGCAATAGCCACAGGCAAAGAGGCGTTGGAAATCATTAAAAAACGCCTTGGAACCAAAAACAAACAATATGTGCGCATGTTATCGGATTTGGCTATAAGCTATTCGCATTTTGAAGAATACACCGAATCATTGCGTATGGCATCTGAGGCTTTGGACATTAGCCGTGAAGTTTTTGGCGAAACATCTATTGATTATGCCCGCTCGGCTTCTACTCTTGCCACAATTTACTATAAGTTAAACAAATACAACGAGGCGGTGAGTCTCGAAACTCATGCATTGGAAACATACCGTCGCGTTTTCGGAGAAGAATCGCATCAGGTTGCCACCTCGTTCAACAATTTGTCGGCTTATTATGATGCTCTTGGCGACCTTGAAAACGCGGTGTCGTTCGCATCCCAAGCCGCCAATATACGCAAGAATGTGCTTGGCGACAGTCATCCCGATTACGCACATTCGCTCAACAGACTTTCTGATCTGTATTTGAATGCGTGCAATTATACCGAGGCGGCGATTTGTGCCGAAAATGCGGTAGATATTTTCCGTGATTTGTATGGCAGCAATAATCTTTCATACGCCCAATCTCTGTACAAGCTCGCCACTATACAATTTTTGGAGAATAACTCCAAGGAGGCTTACAAAAATATCTACGATGTGGTGGAAATCAGGCGAAAAGCTTTGGGTTATCACCATCCGGGATATATCTCGGCATTGCGTATGATGGCTGTTATAGATTTTTACGACGGCAAATTCAACGAAGCCGTAAAGCTATATAGTAAGTCGTACCAAGGGTATTCAACTTTTGTGCAACAGCATTTTGTAACAATGACTTACAACGAGCGTTCGATGTTTTGGAATTCGATGTCGGAATTTTTTAACATCACTATACCAAACGCCGCCTACCGTTATCCCTGCGACACATTGAACGCGCTCGCCTACAATTCGCAGATTTTTTCTAAAAGCTTGATACTCAATTCCGAACTCGAAGTCCAAAAAATTATCGACGAAAGCGGCGACACCGTTTTGGCAAACCGTTATTACAAAATCCGCAACGACCGCGCCATATTGGACAACCTTTACCAAATAATGCCTCAACACCGTAAAATCAATGCCGATTCGCTTGCTGACGTTATCGAAAAAGATGAACGAGTGCTTATAGAATCATCGAAACTTCTCGGCGACTATACCCAAAACCTGACTATAACATACAACGAAGTGTTAAAAAAGCTCTCCGACACCGACCTCGCTATTGAGTTTGCCCATTACACCGACTTTGGAAGTTCGAGCGGATACGTGGCATTGGTTTTGAAAAAGGGCATGAAAGTTCCCGAAATTGTCCAGCTTTTGGCCGACAGCACCCTCCGCGCCATCTCCACAAGCGATATGTACAAAACTTCAAAACTCAACAATCTAATTTGGAAACCCCTTGAAAAATATTTAAACGGTGTAAAAAACGTGTATTTTTCGCCGTGCGCCAAGCTTCATACCATTGGCATTGAGTATCTTCCCGATGATGAGGGAAAAGTTTTTTCTGAGAAATTTGCCGCATATCGTCTTTCATCTACACGCGAAATTGTTGTCAATCACTCTGCTAACACTAACTTTAAAGCTGCTACATACGGCGGTATACAATACGATGACATCAATGAATCTACCAACATTCGTGGCGTTGGGGCAAATTATCTCGGCGGCACAAAAATAGAATCCGAAGCTGTTGCAAAACTCTTACGTACAGCCAAATACAACGTAACAGCATTAACCGGACACTCCGCCACCGAAGAGAGTTTTAAAAATCTTTCGGGCAAAGGCATAAAAATGCTTCACATTGCTACTCACGGCTTTTTTTTCAACGAAGACGAATTGTCGGAGATGGGTTTGGCAGGTTTCTCGTCCGACCGTCAAAGCACCGAAGACCGTTCACTTTCGGGCAGCGGACTACTCTTAGCCGGTGCCAACGCCGTATTTGACCCCAAAACGCGTTCATCGATTCCCGAAGGTTCCGACGACGGCATCCTCACCGCCAAAGAAATCTCACGCCTCGATTTCAAAGGTTTGGATTTGGTGGTTCTCTCTGCCTGCCAGTCAGGTTTAGGCGAAGTAACCGGCGAAGGTGTTTTTGGACTTCAACGCGGATTCAAAAAAGCCGGAGCGCAAACTTTGGTAATGAGCCTATGGAATGTTAGCGATGATGCCACACAATTACTTATGACCGAATTTTTCAAAAATCTCACCTCCGGAATGAAAAAACGCGAGGCATTTGTTTCGGCGCAAAAGGTTGTCCGTCAAAAATTTCCACATCCGGGATTGTGGGCTGCATTTGTGATGGTTGACGGTATTTAATGCATAATTCATAATTAAAACATCTTGCGAAACTCGGAGGGTCCAAAGCCGGTTTGTTTTTTGAAATATTTGCCAAACGAACTTTGGGTGGGAAAGTTGAGCCGATAGGAAATCTCTTGAACGCTGAGTTCAGAATACATCAGGAGGGTTTTGGCTTCGAGAATCACATATTCGTTGATCCATTCCGAGGCGGTTTTTCCGCTGTTGGCCTTGATTTCGCCGCTTAGGTAGTTGGATGTGAGGCACATCTTGTCGGCGTAAAACGATACGCTCCGCTCTCTGCTGTGGTATTGCGACAGAAGCGACATAAATTTTTCAAACAGTTGCTCGTTTCGTGTGCCTTTAAACGTGCCTGCCTCTTGGTTTCCATTGTCCATAATGGAGATAATGGTGTAGACAAACGCTTGAATAAGGCTCTGGATAATTTTGGGAGTCTCCTTGCAGGGACGGCTGATATTGTCGCGCAGTTGAGGGTAGAAATATTTTAAGAGTTGGAGTTCGCTGTCGGATATTGTTCGCATAAAGAGGTCGGGCGAGAAATATATGCTCTGCTGCCAGAGGCTGATTTTGAGTTCGTTGATAAAGTCGGTGGAGATAACTCCCGCGTAGGCTTCGAGGTTGTGGCTACTCATAATCTGAATGATGTCGCTACTACGGCAAATCACCACGGTGTTGGGCAGCACGGTGTAGTTTTTAAGGTTGATGCAACAATCCATCCGTCCGCTGGTGCAGATAAAAATGCTCACGGCATCGATACGGCAGGGATATTTAAACAACTCTAAATATCCGAGGTGGTCGGTGATAATGAGTTTGTCGCTAAACGCCGTAGCGTAGCGAAATTTGTTTTTTAATAGTTCCCTGATGGTGATATGGTTTAGAACGCTGTCCATTGTTTGATGATTTTGGGCAAAATTAAAGAAAATTCTCCTCATATTTAAAATAATTTCATATCTTTACAGCGGATTCATTACTTTTAAATATATTTTGACAATGATAAAACATTTGATTACTATTTTGATTCTATTGTTGCCACTGTGTGTATGCGGGCAGAAAAGTAAGGCTAACAAACTTTTTAATCAGGGAGTTCAACTCTTTGAAGAACAGAAAATTGATGAGGCTCTCATATGTTTCAAAAAATGCGACTCATTGGATAAAGCAACTCTAAAACCAAACTCAAAATACTACCATAGAACAGATACATGCATATATTCATGTTATAGCAATATTTTGGAACGGCTATCCAACCAAGGTAATGATGCGGAGGCTCTTAGATTGTCGCAAACAATAGTGGAATTTGCCAAATCTGTTTTTAGTGAAGAACATCCCTTATATTTAGATGCATTAAACAATCTTTCTCTGTGTTATTTCGGTGTGGGCGACTATCAAAACGCCGTAAAAGTGGAAACCGAATGTGGAGAATTGGTAAAAAAATATTTGGGCGAAGAGAGTGAGGAGTATTGCTCCATACTCAACAATCTTTCGGCATATAATTCAAATATGGACAACAATTTTGAATCAATCAGATTGAGCACCATTGCTATGAATATACTCAAAAAAATCGCAGGCGAAGATAGTCCTAATTATGCATTGTCGGTGTATAATTTGGCTTGTTTTTATGGCTATGTGGGCAACTACGAAGAGCGGGTAAGGCTCCACAATATTGCGTTTCCTATCTTTAAAAAGACCTTAGGCGAAGAGCATCCTTATTATGCCATGTCGCTCAAAGGTTTGGCTGATTCATACGACCATGAAGGCAACTACACCGATGCAGTTAAATATGGAAAAGAGGCAATGGAGATTGTTAGAAAGTATTACGGCGAAAGTCATTGGCACTATTTTTCTTGTGCTACCAATCTGGTTGATTTCTACTTGCATGCAGGTGAATATGACAAAGCAACGCAATTGCTCCAACATCTGTATAACTGTATATATTCTTATATTTTGAAAAATTTCGCCTGTATGACTTCGAGCGAGCGTTTTAACTATTGGAAGGAGTATGAGCATTTCTTATCTTACGGTGTGTCGTCGAGGGCGGCCTTGTACCCTAATCCAATGTTTAATAGGTTGTCGTACGATGCACAGTTGTTCGTAAAGGGTCTTTTGCTTAATACCGAACTCGAACTGCAAAAACTTATCGAGAAAAGCGGCGATACTGCACTTATAAACAGATATCTCAAAATACAGCAAAACCGTATGCTTTTGGATAATCTCACCCAACAAACAATTGCCGAACGAGAGATTGATGCCGATTCGTTGCAAGCCAATTTAGAGCAAGAGGAACTTTCGTTGATACAATCTTCGAAAGCGTTGGGCGATTACACCCACAATCTTTCAATTAGTTGGCTTGATGTGCAAAAAAAATTAAACGACAACGACTTGGCTATTGAGTTTTCACATGTTGAAAAACAATATGGTGAATATGGATATGTTGCTCATATTTTGAAAAAGGGTATGACTTCGCCCGAAATAGTTTTCCTGTTTGGTGAAGACTCGCTTTATATGTTCTCCGTAAATGAAATCTACAACACTCCAAAACTCTATAACGCTCTTTGGAAACCTTTGGAGAAGTATCTACAAGGTGTTAAGAATGTTTATTTTTCACCGTGTGCCAAACTGCACACCATAGGCATTGAGTATATGCCCGACGAGAAAGGACAGTATTTTTGTGAAAAATATGCCGCATACCGTCTTTCGTCTACACGTGAACTTGCTGTATCGCATGTTATCAATCCCAACCGCAAGGCGGCTACCTACGGCGGTATTCTCTACAACAACAATTCTGATACCACTACTATGCGTGGAGGAATTGCTTCGTATTTGAGTGGCACCAAGGCTGAGTCTGATTCTGTGGCTAACCTTCTGCGTTCTGCCAAATACAGCGTTGTAGCCTACAACGACTCAATAGCCACTGAGGATAGTTTTAAAAATCTATCGGGTTCTGGATTGTCGATTTTGCACATCGGCACCCATGGCTTTTATTTTTCGGAAGACGAGATGCAGAGTATCGGTTTGAATCTTTTGATTGATAGTGAAATAAATGCCGAAGACCGTTCTTTAAGTTGTAGCGGATTGCTTTTGGCTGGTGCCAACGCCGCCTTTATTCCCGAGCAGCGGCAAAGTATTCCCGAAGGCGTAGGTGATGGCATCCTTACCGCCAAAGAAATTTCTCGCCTCGATTTCAAGGGTCTCGATTTGGTGGTTCTCTCTGCCTGTCAGTCGGGATTGGGTGAGGTAACTGGCGAGGGTGTTTTTGGTCTTCAACGAGGTTTCAAAAAGGCTGGTGCTCACACTTTGGTTATGAGTCTTTGGAATGTGAGCGATGAGGCTACGCAACTCTTAATGACCGAGTTTTTCAAAAATTTCACATTAGGAATGAACAAGCGTGAGGCGTTTGTGGCGGCGCAAAAGGTTGTACGTAAACAGTATCCTCATCCGGGATTGTGGGCAGCGTTTGTGATGGTGGATGGGATTTAATTGACAGTTACTAATTGACAATTCATAATTCATAATTCACAATTCACAATTCATAATTCACAATTCGTAATTCATAATTACCTGCTCAAACACTTGATTGTTGCTTTTTATTACCTCCTCCTCTCCTACTCTTTTTTTTGTGGCGATGAGGCTGACGATGGGTTGTAAGGGTGATGAGGAGTTGTCGGTTTCGATGAGGATGCGGCTAAGGGGGATGATTTCTAATGATTTTTGGGCGGCGCAGTTGGGAACGAGTATCTTGTCGGAAAACGAAAAATAGATGTTTCCGCGGCGAAGAAGTTGCTCTGTGGTTTGGAGGTTTCCATTGTAAGAATGCATTACCACTGGTAATGAAAAACGTGTGGCGTTGAGTGCCGAAATTATTTCAGAATAGGCTCTTACACAATGAATTATTACAGGTTTTGAAAATTGCTGTGCAAGGTGGAGATGCTGAATAAAAGTCTCTTTTTGCTCTGCAACGGTGGCTGATGAAAACACGTCAATACCACATTCACCAATGGCGGCACAATTAGGCAAAGATGCAAGATGTTTGACGATTTGAAACTTTTCATCAAAAGTATTATCAATAAGTTTCGGATGGATACCGGTGGAAAAGAGCGGCGCATTGTCAGCCTCTTTTTCATCGGTACCTATATCCAAAACATTTTTATCAGGATAATCAACAATATGATTATGAATGATATACACTTTATTTTAATTGACAATTGATAATTGACAATTCACAATTCACAATTCACAATTACTATTCATTGTCTATCATTACAGCGAGGAGAATCAAGGCGGCTTGCCAGTTGATTGCTATTTCGTTGGTGGTGAACGAGCCGTTTTGGTCGTAATAGTTGAGTGCGGGGAATTTGTTGGGTTTTTGACCCACCTCGTTGCCACCGCCAATAAACGGACCGCCTGCAAGGTATCCGGGAGCGGGCAAAGGAATAGAATCGGCAACCGAACGGCGGTCGTGAGGGTCAACGGGCGATTTGCTGCCAAAGCCTGTTACATAGCAGTAATCCAACGGGTTGCGTCCGAGAATATAGTGCAATGCGGCTTGTGCGGCTTCTAAGTATTTTTGATTGCCGGTGATGTGGTATGCTGTGGCAAGCACGATTCCTCGGTTGGCACATTCGCTGTTGCTACCCCACGGAAAAACGTTGAGGGGAGTTTTGTAAGCCGAATTTTGGTAAGTTTCGAGAAGGTTGTCGGCAAGTTTCATAAACTCGTTGGTGATAAAGTCGAGAATGTTTTTTTCGTGCTGTTCCATAAAAGCGCACGCCTTTTTGTTGGTGAGCAACGAAATTACGCCGAGCACCGATGTAGAATCCCAACAAGGAGCGGTAAAACGGTAGTTTTCAAGTGGTTGCTTTTCCATCGGGAGTTCGTCTTCGGTAGAGATAAAATACTCTAAACAAGCCCAAGTCCATTCGTCGCCAATGCGGTCGTCGTTGTACTGACCTGTCATAACGTCTTTGGGCTGACGATAGAGGATTCCCTGATTTTTCATAGCCCAATTGTAGGCTCGCATATAGCATCCTTGAATATGGTTGCAGAAATCCTCGTACTGCGGATAGCGGCGGAGAACACGCTCAGCCTTGCACATAGTGGCCACAAAGTCGAGAGCGGCGGCAGTGGTTTTCTGCACTACGTAACGTTCTGAATTATCGTCCTGAGGCATAATAAAACCGCAGAACCTGAGCGAAGTAAGTTTTGCGTAAACACCTCCGTCGTCGGGGTCTTGCATAGTGAGCATCCATTTTAGGTTAACGAGAATTTCGTCGAGCATATCAGGAAGGTCGTTGCCCGATTCGGGAATGTTGAGTTTGAGTTTGTCTACATATTCGGGATACATTTCTATGGCGTGAAGAAGTTCCCAAACAGTGATTGACGAGTTGATGATATACTTGTTGTAGTCGCCAGCGTCGTACCAGCCACCGGGCGATGAGATAACGTCGCCTTGCTTACGCTTAGGTCCTACGGCAGATTCGTGAATTTTTACCACATTGTCTAAATGTGCTGCGGGACGGGCGTATTTGCCGGCGTATTCCTCTTTGATTTCCTCACCTGCGCGGGCAAGGTAGAAGGTTTTCATTGCCGATTTTACCAAATCTTGATAAACCCCCTCTCCTACTGCAAACGGATACGAACCACTTGTGCCATTGCATTTTAGGCGGAAAATACCTTCGCGGTTAAAGTCAGAGAAGTCGGCAGTTTTTACCTTTGTACCCGAAAACTCCCACTCCTTGGTTTCGGAGCATTGCCCCTTGTAAACCTCCTCGCCAGTGGCAAAGTCAACGATTGTGAACTCTTGCGCCGACGAATCGGGCACGATGGCTATTTTTACACCTTTGGCGGGATAGCCAATTTGGTCTGCTTTGATTTTTGCACCCGACTCTTGATCATCTTTTTGGGTGGTGTTGCAGGCGCACAGAAGCATAGCGGCTGTGGCTGCGGAAAAAAGTCTTTTCATATTCGTAATATTTAGTAAGTTTAATTATTTACAGTGCTGACGGTAAGCCTTTTCGATATTCTGCTTGGTGATGGGCGAAAAATCCTTGTCCCAAATCCAGCGGATATACGCCTTGTCGGTTTGGCAAATTTCGTGCACGGGACGGTTTTTGTACTTGCCGTAAGCAAACACCACAATATTGTCGGCGTTGCGTTTGAGAAATCCGTCGGGCGAAAGAATATCCAAATCCATAGAGTCGATGAGGTCTTTGTGCTGCTCCATCTGCTTTTGAAACACCTTGATTGTGGCGTTAACGTCGGCAAAAGCGTCGTGAGCCTCGAAATCCTCGTTGTAATAACGGTGGTAAACATCCACAAGCCTCATTCCGAAGATTTTCTTTTCGATAATCATCGAGTCGTAATACTTGCAGTCGGGCAGAGTCCATTTAACGCCCACCGCGGCGAGGTTGTTTTGGAGAATAGCCACATCGAAATTGTTGCCGTTGTAAGAGAGAATGTCGCAACCGTCGAAAAAGTCGATAATCTGCTGAGCCACATCCTTAAAAGGTACACCGTTTTGGAGAATAAACTCCTTAGTGAGATGGTGCACCTCGGTAGCCTCGGGAGGAATCACGAAATCGCCTTCGGGGATAGTGTATTTTTGAAACGAGTCAACCGTTTGGAAGTTCTCGGAATCAAACTTCACCATAGCAATTTGAATAATCTTATCTTTCTGAATATCAACACCTGTGGTTTCGGTGTCGAAGCAAACAATGTTTTTCATAATGAGTGTTTTTTATAAAATCGGGTGCAAGATAAGATTATTTTTTGTTTTAGCACCGAAAATGGCGGAAAAAATGAAGGAAAACAAAAAAATCATTCCTCTTTCCACGTTGTCACAGTAACGGTTTCGCGCTGTTTTACTTTGCCGGGGAAGTCTTTGCGGTTGCCATTGCGGTCGATAATGGTGATATTGAAATCTACAACCGGCTTATCCTCGCGTTTTTCGTAGCAATGCACTTTGATGATGTAATCGCCCTTCGACGGATTGGTGAAAAACACATTTTCCTGCGGTGTCATAGTGTATTCGGGGGCGGAATCCACATTGGCATCCACATCTAATTTGCCAGTGCCGCCGTTGCAAGTGGCAGTGCGCTTTTTGTAGCGGATTTCCTGTCCGCAAGGGTCGGTAACTTTGAGGTCGAGGTCTGTTTCGCTATACCATTGAAGATTGATTCGCAAATCGCCACCTTCGCCTTGAAACTGTTTGTCGTCCTTTTGGGGTTCTTCGATTGGTTTTGGTTCTTCGATTTTTGGTTCTTGCACAACGATATTAGCCACGGTATCTTTTTGAGTGGAATCCACTTGTGGCACAACTGCAACCTCATTGTCGAAGTGGCATTTGATAACGAAAAACAACGGAATCAACAAAAACAAAAGCACCCACCACGGGAACTTTTTCCGTTTCACCGTCAAAATATGCTCCGAATTGTCGTCGGTGTTGTAGAATGTGGTATTTTCGCTTTTCATAGAATTACATTTTCTATTTAATAATCCGTCTGCGCACACGCCAAGAACGGTGCTACAACGACTAAAACTAATACAAAAATCTTCTTCATACTTTTAAATGTTTTAATTGTTAATTTACGAATAGTCATTTACACTTTCAACAAATCTTTCACCGAAAAAATCTTACTAATAGCCTCGACAAGTTTCTTTATTCCTAAATTGGTATCTTTGAATTTGCACATAAGCGGATTAAGCGTTCTTTTATTTCCACAAATATAATAAGTATTTTTGAAATTCGCAAAAACTTTTTACACCGCCACGCCCGTACGCATAAATTATTCTTCTTCCCCTTTCGGCAAGATATAATCAGTTGCCTTTGCGGGTGAAATTACAGAATGTCCGAGTTGGCTTTCCAATTGGTTTTTGGCGGCTTTGGCAACACTGCCGCCGGCTTTGGCGATGTATTTTTGTTGGTCGAAACCTTGCGGATTCTTCTCCTTTGAAAGTTCGGTGGCAGAGGCTTCCGCCAAAATGTTAAGCGCAATTTCCACATTGGTCATATTGTCGCGGAGATTTTCCTTTTTTAGACCCTTGA
>JAEEGK010007298.1_pt1 | contig 26351 bp, 21 predicted proteins | sample 8958771 | NCBI WGS metagenome assembly JAEEGK01 (sample SAMN16246547, study PRJNA631951) | gut metagenome | biome: gut microbiome; feature: rumen; material: SC-attached | host: Bos | place: Iran: Karaj | collected 2018-10 | reverse complement strand
ATACCTAATTTCATTATAAATAATAGTAATAAAAATAATTAATATTTTTAAAGTTTAAATTCAAAAAAATAAATAATTGAATGGGTCATGATAAAATGACATTTATAAAATTTCAGTAAAAACTTTTCATTCATCAAAAAAAATAAAACTTTTATTAAATTTAAAATATTCAAATAAAAAAATGTATAAAAAAATCCTAAATGAAAGAATTTTAATTAGACTACAAAATTATTCACTTTATAAAAATTATATCTCTTTTAGGATTATTCTTTTTTATTTAATTATGTTTTAATTTTAAATAAATTATAATTGGATGTATCATAATATAATATACATTAGAATAAATTTTTGGGGTCTTTAAATTAAGACAATAATTTTTAATTATATTTAATTAAATGAAATAAAAGTATATAATAATATACCATTCAATTTTAATGATTCTCATGATTATGATTTTCACTTAAAATTGAATTAAATAATTCTTTTTGATTATTAAACAATTTAGTATGTTTAAGATCATCAATAAATTTAAATTTCTTATTTCCAGCAGCTCCAATTGCATATTTAATAACTTTTGAAAATATTTTGTAAAGTCAATTGTTCACTTCCAATAAATATATCTAAATCATTAACTGAACATAATTTATCATTAACAGAAGCAAATAATAAATTTCCTAGAATTTCAAACATAAAAGAATTATCAACAACTAAGTTATTAACTTCAATAAATAAAAGCATTAATTTTTTATTACAATCATCAATTTCTTCTTTAGATAAAAATTTAGAATAAAATTCAATAACAGAATTAATATATTGATTTGCTTTAAATATATCCTCTTTTTTATTAATTAAATCAATAGAAACTTCAAGAAAACATCTTATAATTTCTACTAATTCAACTTTTTCATCACTAATTAATTTATCAATATTTTCCCATTCATATTCATTTAAAATTTCTTCTACTAATTCTGATGGAGTTATAATATCATTTTCGTTTAAATAATTTATCCAATTTGTTAAATCTTCTTTTATTGCATCTTCATCTTCTAATACTAATTTTTTATAATCATAATCATCTTCATTTATTAATTTTAGTTTTTCTTTTCCTTTTGGTATTATTGATTTTTCAAATAATGTATCTTGCCAATTGTTTTTTTCTTTTTCTAATAAATTTATTATTTTATATTTTAAAAAACCAGGAATTTCTTTTTGATCTTTTATAATTGTTATTTTTTCATATATAAAAGTTTTTAATTTGTTTAATTTCTCTTTTTTATTTCTTTTAATTATTATTTTTCCAAATTTAGAAAGAAAAGCAATTAATGCTTCTAAATTTATAAATTTCATACTTTTATCATTATTATTATTTGACTTTGAAAATCTATCATATAAAGTATTAATACAATAAAATCCAATTTTTTGAGAAAGAATTTTTACATCAATTAAATCTGCAATTAAATTAATATTTCCTAATATTTTTTTCTTTTGATGATAATATTGATCATCATTTAAAATAATTTTGGAATCAAATTCATTTTCTGCTTTATCAAAAGAATTTTTACAAACTTCAATTAATTTAGTTTTTAAGTAACATTCATTTTTTTCTTCGAGAATATTTATTAATTCTTTACATAATTGAGCATATAATATAATATATCCATTTTCAATGATACTTTTTTCTAAAATAACTTCAATTAATTTATCTTGATTATCATTATTTTTATTTAATAAATTAAATAATTTATCTTTAACATCATTAAAATTATCAACAGTTAAAGTATTTAATATTGAAGTAATATCATGTTTAATTGAATTTTTTTCCATATTAGAATTTAATTCTTTAAGATAATTTTCTGCAATTTCAATTTCTTTTGTCATATCCTTTCTAGCCCATTGAGCCATATTATTATTATAATTTTTAGCTGCTTTCATTAATCCTTCATATAAGTTATTTTCTTTATTATCTTTGATTTTATTTTGAATTTTATTTTCTTTAGAAATAAAAAGAGGACTTTTTTTCTTTTCTGATGTTTTTATTAAATTTACAGGAGAAATCATATAAGTTGGATTTTTTAAACTATTACAATGTTCGATAACTTTATTTGGTAATTGATAAGAATCTAATGAATGAGGATAAAGTTTTAAAGATAATATAAACTGTAAAGTCATTGAATTTGATTTTGGAATTAATTTTTCTTTTTTTTGTTTTCTTGCTGAATTTTTTGATTTTTCAGAAGTTTTAAATAATTTTTTTATAGTAGGTTTAATAGGAGTATTTGATTTTATTCCTGAAAATAATAAATTTTCATTATTTGGATTTAAATCAAATTTATTATCTAATATTTTTTCAATATTTTTTAATTTATTCATTTTATCTTCTTGTTCTAATATATGTAAATATCTATTATTTTTTCTAACACTAATTTGACCAGAAGATCTTTTTTTTTTTTTTCTTTTACCAATAATTTCTTCTAATTTATTTGCTCCAATTTCAATTTTTGATTCTATTATATCTTTTTTATTATCACTACTTTTCCCTAATAAAACTTCATTTAATTTTTGAGTTGCTTTTCTTATATTTGAATATTCATATTCTTGTATTATTCTTTTTTCTTTTTTTCTTCTATTTAATTCATATTTCAAATCAAATAACATATTTTTATCAAATTTAAATTTAGGAATTTTCATTGATTTATTTTGATTTAAAGGTTTATTTTTTTTTTCTGAAGAATCCATTTGTTGACTTTTAGACATATTTTGTTTTTTATTGCTTGATTTTTGATTTGAATTATTTTTACTTCTATTTAAAGATAAATTTATATTTTGAGGTGATTGTTCAGTTAAAATAAAATTTTTAGAATAATTTGATTTTTTTTCAGAATCACTGTTTTTATTTTTAGAATTAGAATTATTTATTTCTTTAACCATACCAAAGTCATCAAATTGAATTTCAATTTCTTTTTCAATTTCTCTTCTTTGACGAATATTTGCTTCTAATTCAGGATGTTTTTTATTTAATTTTTTATCTATTTCATTAAATTCTGAAGAAATATCATCTTGTAAACTTCCAAAATTAGATATATTTTTTTCTGAATTTTTTGATATTTTTGATATTTGAGAATTTACTGAATTACTTATTTTATCTTTATTTGAATTTTTAAAATTAAAATTTTTCAATGATTTAATTGGTGTTGATATTATATCCTCTTTTATTGATGTTGAAATTATTTTCTCTTCATCTTGAGCTAAATTATCTATAAATGATAAACTTGATGAATTTGATAAACAACTTTTGTTTTTTTTATAGTTTTTATATATTTGACAATTAATTATTATTGGTTTTTTTATTGGAATAATTCCTTTGTTTATTTTTTTTGTGATAAATGCTTCTCTTAATATTGGTTTTTTATATCCTGAAATTATGAATTTTTTTGAAATATAACATTGATTTATTAAAGGAATTATTTGAGTTTGGAAAATATAATTTTTTGATATTAATCCTAATTTTAATAATGGTTTTTGGAATATTTTAAATAAATATTTTGAAATAAAACAATCTTTAATTTTTGGTTTTTTAAAAATATGTATTTTTTCTTTTGAAATATAACAAATATCTGGTATTGGCTTTATATGATTTTTCATTAATTCTTTTGATATATAGCAAATATTAAATTTAGGTTTATTGTAAATTTGAATTAATTGTTTAGATATATAACAATATGTAGATATTGGTTTATTTATTATTTGATTCATAAATCTTTTTTTAGATATATAATTTATAGATGATGTTGGTTTTTTAATATATTCTATTCTTTTTTTTGTAACACATGAAATTTCTTTTTCAGGAATTTTAAATATATCCTCTTTTTTACATATTTTTGAAATAAAAGATATATCAAGTTTAGGAATTGTTAAACAACTTATAATAGTTTTTGAAAAAAAAGATAATTCTAAAATTGGAATATTTTTTGCAATATAAATTTTCTTACTAATAAATGAAAATTCATTTATTGGTATTTTTCTGAATAAATCAATATATTTTATAGAATTATTTTTCCTTGTTTTCACTTCACTCAAATTTCTTTTTTTTGAAGAAGCAGGAATATTAAATGTAGATTTTATAATTTTTTTTGACATAAAATGATTATCTAATATTGGCATTTGAATAACTTTAATTATTTTTTTACTTATAAAAGAATTATCAATAATAGGTAAAACTTTACTTGGAATTAAATATTTAGAAATAAAAGATATATCTAAAGTAGGCAAAATTATTGGTCTAATAATTTCTTTTGATATAAAACAAAATGTGTTAATTGGAAATAAATTTAATTTAATATATTTTTTAGAAATAAATGATAAAGGTAGTTTACAAATAATATTTTTTGTATCATTTAAAGTACTCATTAAATCCTCTTTTAAATTATTTTCTCTTCTATAAGTTAAAATTCTATTTTTATCATTGCTATCATTTGATTTATTTTCTCTTGAACTTGATTTAGAAGACCAATATTGTCTTCTTCTTTTATAAACATTACCATAATAATTTATATCATTATTATCATAATCAATACTTTTAGCAATATTTTTTTCATTTGAACTTCTATTAATATTCTTACTTGTTATTTTAACTTCATTATTTTCAATATTACTAGATTTTTTAATATAATTTATTAAATCATCATATGTAGTATTTAACTCATTTTTAAAACTTGAATTTTTATTATTATTTTCTCTTTCTATATTTTGACTTTGATTTAATAATTTGTATCTATTATTAATATAAATTTTTTCATTAGGATAACCATATCTGTTTTTATGATATTTATAAATTGAATTTGTTTTTATTATTTTATTCCTATCTCTTATAAATGTTGGAATATAAGGTCTATGAGTTTTACATTTTGAAGGATCATTATCTTGCTTTTTAATATATGAATTTTTTACTTTATTATATTCTATTATTTCTATCTTTTCATTCGGTGAATTTGATTTAGCAATTGTGAGGAATTTTTCTTTTGATTTTCCTTTTGATGAATTTAATAATATTCCTCTTTTTGCTTTTTGATTCATTTTCTTTTTTATTTTTTTAATAAAAAATACCAAAAATTTAAAAAAAATAATATTTTAATAATAAATTATCTTCTTTAAATATTAAAATTTATTTAATTAAAATAAAATAAAAATCATTCATGATATTAAATTAGAAAAAATTATTGAAAAAAACAAATATTATTATTCTTAAACAAGAAAATTCGTTTCAGTAAATAAATTAAAAGAATTAAAGTATTATCTTTTTATTCATCTCAAAATAATATATATTATGAATGAAAAGTAAATAAATTAATAATAAATATATAATAAAAGGTGTATTGAAACTCAATAACCTCATAAAAAATAATAAGCTAAAATTAATTTGTGAGTAATAAACAGATATTGAAAAAGTATTTAATTTTTTTAATTTTGGTATTATTTGCTTTAACTTAATTGTTATATTTTTAATTATTAATCAGTCTTTGTATAACAATCTATATTTATATTTCTCTTATATGATTATATCATATTTATTCCTTATCATAAATATTCATATAAGATTCTTTATAAATTATAAACTAAACACTTTCATCTTATTTTTAAATAATTCATTCATTAAATAATTAAATCAATTTTAATTATTAATATTTACTTTTATTATTCAAAAAAAATAAAAAAAATGAAAAATATGAAAAGACAACTTTTAAATAATAAAGAAAAAGAACCATCAAGCAAAAAATATTTTAATATTACTACAACATCACATACATCTCAACCAACAAATAACACATTACTTATATCAAGAACTAACTTTAATGCAGAAACATGTTCATTTCTTTCAGGAAGTGATATAGAAAAAAATGAAAGAAGATTAAATAAAATAAAAGAAAAATTAAGATTAAATGTAAAAAGTGCTGATAAATTATTATTAAACTCAGAGCTATATAAACAAAAGAAAAAATATATTCCTCCATCTTTGCATCCTTTAAAAAGAGAAAATAGTTATATTCCTTTTACTAAAGTAAAATCTCCTTTTTCTCATCAATCAAGGGAAATGTTTTTATATAAAAGAATTTTTTATTTTTTCGCTGAAAAAAAGAAAAAATATGCAAGAGATATAAAATTAATTCATAATAAATTAAATTTAGAATATGCTGAAACTGATGAACAATTTGATCAAAGACTAATGAAACATAATTTAGAATTAATTAAAAAAGGAGAAAAAATTAAACATTTTAGTGGTCCTACTTTTTCTGAAATTAAATTAAAAGAATTACAAACTAAAGTTAAATTTATGAAAAGTGTTACTGATTATGCTTATCCTGATATGGTTCTTTTTAAAGTAAAACAAAGTGAAAAAATGTTAAAAATTAAAAATAAAAATTATAAAGTATTAGAACCTTTTAAAAAAGTAGATTTACATAAACAAATACAAGAAAATAATTTGAAAGATTATTTACATAATGCTATTGCTGTGGAAAAAGTATAATTTTTTGTTTTTTTTCCTTTAATTGTATATAAATATAATAATTTATTCTATGGTAATATATTTAAATATATTTGACTTTTTTTACTTTAAAATAAATTAGTTTACAATTATTTTTTTCAATCAATTATTATTTTTTAATTCAATACTTTTATAAAAAATCTTTTTCTAGAAGTTTCTTAAATTCTATTTACCACTTTTAAACTGTAATATTTTGATATAATGTTTTTAACCTTCATATTTTATTATATATAAAAAATTTATAATTTTACCTTATTTATTTAAGATTAGTATAACTTATATATACTAAAAATAAATCTTTTTTAAATATTTAAAATATTGTTAAGAATTAAAATAACACAATGAAAAATAGTTTTTATTATTTTCTTTATGATTAAAACTTTTTAAAAAATGTGTTTTAAATTTTTTTTCAGTCGATTCTTTCATCTTAGCTGATAATATACTTTCCATATGAAGATAATAAATGTCATTATTTAATTCATTTTGAGAAAATGTTATCTTCTAGAAATTTACTCAAGGAAACAAGATTTTTTTTGAAAAAATTTTTAACAAATAAAAATATATTTAAATCAGCATTTTAAACTTTAATCATATACTCTAAAATATATATGTCATCAATAATTTAAAAAACTATCATTTGACTTCACTCCTGATATTATGATCTTCATCAAATATGATATAAAAACAATAAATTTAAACAATTTTTTAAATATATCATAAAAAATATAAAGGAATTGGATTTATAGCTTATTTATTTAATATATTTTATTAAATATGAAAATAAAAAATAAAATTTAAAAGAATATAAAAGATTTATTTTAAAAAAGGATGATTTTTCAAAGCATGGAATGTAATTAGATTTCTATCATTTGATATAAAATCTAAATACTCTTTTAAATCATTAGAATATGAAATTTCATTAAAAGATTTTTCACATTCTTGAATTAATTCTTTAAAAGTATTTCCAATACTTTGAATATCAGAATTTGAGGTTAAATTAAAAAAATTATTTTTTTGAAAATTTCTTTGACTTTTAACTTTACTAAAATCTGTAATTTTTATTAAACCATCAGAATCAATTAAAATATGATTTAAAGAAAGATTTCCATAATTATAACCTTGTGAATATATAAATTCGAAAACTGAAATAATTTGTTTAATATATTTTTTAATCATATTTTCTTTAATTCCTCCAAATTTAGAAATAAAGTCTTTAACATTATCTCCAGAAACATAATCTAAATAAACATAATGTTTATTTTTAAAAACTTCAGCTCCTAAAAAATTTACAATATTTGAATGTCTTAATAATTTTAAAAGTTTAACTTCTTGAAAGTAATTTTTTTTATTTATTGAATTATCATTTATTTTATATTCTTTTATAATAAAAATATTTCCAATTGAAATATTAAAAGCTTTATAAATTGTTGAATTTTCCCCATTATGAATTATATCACCTTTTTTCCAGTTTTTATGAAAATATAAATTTTGATTAATAGTATCATCTTCAATATCATCATTTCCTTTTTTAATTAAATTATTTTTTAATTCAATTAAATTAGGAGAAATAATATTGGGTAATGGTAATTGAATAGGAATTAATTTTGTAGATATTTTTTCATCAGAAGAATTCGGTTTTGTTGTCACTGTTAAAGAAGTAATTAAATCTTCAATATTATCTAAATTTCTTTTTCCTTCTTTTTTATTATTTCTTATTAACCATAATAAAGGATTTAAATTTTTCATATTTTTTTGTATTTCTGAATAATTTTCTGTATAAAGATTATATTTTTTTGATGTAGGATTTGGACTTTTAATAATAAGTTCTTCTTTTATATTATTTACATTTATTTTTGAATTAATTTTTAAAGTTGGCTAAAATAATTAATTAAATTTAATTTTACTTTTAATTGTTTATTAAATTTTTTATAATGAATGTTATTATTATTTTCATTTAAATTTTCTAAATTTGAAGAACAAATACTTTGATGATTAGAAGTAAAAGGATAATTCAATTTTTCACTTTTATATTTATATAATTCTAAGTTATTTCCTTTTTTTATTTGTAATTTTTTTAATTTCAATTTTTCTTGAATTAAATTTCTTCTTGGATTTATTTCATTTTTTTCTAAATTATGTGAAATAGATTTTTTTAAATTATTGTTTGTTGGTGAAACTCTGTCATTAATGATTGGAGGAATAATTTCTTCATTTAAATTTATTTTTTTTTCCATATTTTTTTATTAATCATAATCTTTTTGAATATTTATTTTACAATATTTTAATTTTTTTGAATAATATTCATTTCTTTAAAAATGTTATGAATAAAAATATTATAATTTAAATATTTTCGTAAAAAATAAAGAAAATTCTGTATTTTTGGTATTAAAAAACTAAATAATTTATTCTAAACAATGATTAATTTAATAAAATAAAGATTTATTATAATTTTTGAACACATTTTTTTTAATTTAATTAATAAATAAATAAATTTTTAATGATGTCTAAAATAATATACGAAATAAAAATTTTATATCTTAAAATAATTTTTAACTTTTAGTACTTGTAGTTACAGTAGTAGTTTTATTAGAATTACCATTATTAACTTTTTCTTTTTCTTTATTATTAGTTTTAATTTTTTCTTTATCTTTATCTTTAATTTTATCTTTATCTTTATCATAATAAAATCCTTTAAACAATTTTTGCATATTAGGATTTCTAATATTTTTACTTTGAATATTTATTTCATCTTTTAATTTAGTACTCATTCCAAAACTTTGAAGATAACTTTCATCAAAATAATCTTCAGTACAAACTGGAATAAAGGGAGAAACAATTTTTTGTTCAAATAAATGATCCCAATTAATATCTTTAAACCAACTATGATTTTTAATTTCATCAATACCTTTATTTCCTAATCTTAAATCTTCTTTTCTTTGTAATAATTTATTTGTGATATCAACACAATCATCACTCCAATCTTTAGGTTGTTCACCTTCTTTAATTTGAACAAAAGTAGAAGAAATTTGTTCTTTATATTCTTTCCTATGAATACCAGGATAAGGTCTTTTTCCATTCATTAATTCATATATAATAACGCCTAAAGCCCAAAAATCTGCAGAAAAACCATATGGTTTTGCATTAGTAACTTCAGGGGCTAAATTTTAAAAAAATTATTTAATATTTTTTTCTTACCCATATATCCTGGAGTACCACTTGTATCATTTGAATTATTTGGTGACCATGTTCTTGCTATTCCAAAATCAGTTAATTTTATATATCCATTTGTGTTAAATAATATATTTTCTGGTTTTAAATCTCTATGAATTATTGCTAAGGAATGTAAATATTCTAAAGCTAGAACCAAACAAGCAGATATAAATTCTATATTTATTATATAATTTTTTTAAAAAATTCATTTTTAAAAAGAAAATTATTTTATTTTTTAATTTTTTTACTTGTTTGTTGTTCATTAAATTTTAAATTTCTAAATAAATGATATCGTAAATCACCTCCGTTAGATAATTCTAAAACTAAATATAAATTTTCTGTATCTTGAAAAGCATAACAGATATTACATATAAATGGATGATTTAATCTACATAACAATTCTCTTTCAAAATTAATTGATGTTACTGATTTTTTTGCAAGAATTACAGCTTTTGACATTTCTTTCATTGCATAATCTTTATTATCTCTTTTATTTTTTACTTTCCAAACCTAAAATTTTATTTTATTTATTTTACTCTGCCATATCCTCCTCTTCCTATCACATAATGTTGTAAAAAATTATTTTTATTTATTGTTGTTCCTTGTTCTTGAGGATTTTTTTTAAAATCACAATTACCCATTTTTTTAATTTTATAAAACTAATATTTTTTTAGTAAAAAAAACAAAACAATTTATTTTAATTCATTTTTTTTTCTTTTTCAAAAAAAAAATATCATATTCAAAAGAAAAGTAAAAAATAATAAATATATATATTATATAATTATTTTATCCTGAGTGGATTTTACATATAAAAAAGACTACTTTTGAATTTAATATAAGAAAAAAATTCATTCATTTTTTCTTTTTAAACAATTTATTTATATTTAAAATCTTAGGAGATTGAATTTGATAATTAGTTAAATTAAAATTTGTTGCTGTTAATAATTTTTTATGACTACTTTTCTTAAGGGAATTTTTTCTATTTCTACTTATATATTCTTTTTTTTCACTAATAAAATTATTTAAATTATTTGAAATTTTTTCTCTTTTAGAAGGTGAATTTGAAATGTAATTTTCTCTATTAATACTAATTGAAATTTGATTTGAAGAAATATTATTTTTTGAATAAGTATTTTTTAATTTTTCATTTTCATAAGAACATTTTCTAATATTATTTGCTTCATTATAATGTTGAATAATATTTCTATTAACCATTGAACTTTTTAAAGTAATATCACTTAATATTTTAGAATGAGTGTTTATTGTTTCAACTTTTAAATTATTATCATTCTTATTATTGGCAAGTTTTGTATTTCTAATTACCGTTAAACTTTTATTTACATTTTTTCTTTTTTTTGTTTTTAATGTATTATTATTTGATTTAATATCTGAATTTACAAAACTATTTCTAAAATTATTTATAAATGATATTTTTTTTGATGATGGATTACTTGTTGATTTACCTTGAATTGTTAGTTTTGGTTTTGAATTTGGAGACATTAATTTTTTTTTTGAAGAATCTTCTACTTTAATTACAGAATTTCTTTCAGTTTTCACTTTATTATTATTATTATTATTATTGATTTTTTGATTGATTGATTTAACTTTTTTTTCATTTTTTTCATTGTTTTTTTTATTATTATTTTTTAAAACTTTCATTATATTAAGTAAAGATTCATTATCATCAATATCATTATTTCCATTCATAATAAATAAATTGCTTTTATTACAATTTAAATAATCGCTTTCAGTAAACATACTTGTATCTTTACTGGATTTTTTTGATTTATTTTTATTATTATTATTATTACTATTATTATTATTACTATTATTATTATTATTATTACTATTATTATTATTATTATAATTATTATTATTATTATTATTATTATTATTATTATTATTATTATTATTATTATTATTATTATTATTATTATTATTTTTAATATTATTAATATTATTATTATTATTTGTTTTATTATTATATACGCAATCCATGTTTTTATTTATATCATTTTTAATTTTGGTTTTATTTTTTTTATCATCTTCTTTACATTTTTTATAAATTTCACTTGGATATATTAATTGTTCATTTGAATCACACGTCATAGTTGTAGAATAATTTTCAATTGTTTCTTTTATACTTGAATTAAATATTATTTCCCCTTCTATTGGAATTTTGTCCTCTTTTTTTTGCATTTCTTTTTTTTTCCCATAAACATTATTAAAATAAATTTGTGCTTTTTGATTAGCATTTTCATGAGTTAAAGCATTAAATTTCATATTTTTTAAAGTTGGTTTTGCTAAGAATTTAATATAATGTTTATAATAATTTTCAAATTTTTGAAGTCTTATTTCACTTTCAGTAAAATTATAATAGCGATTCATTAATTGTTTTTTATTCAATGAAATCTTCATTTCTTTATATAAAGTAAGAATATGCGATTTTTTATTATTTAATATCAAATTTATTATAAATCGTTCAAAAAAAAAATTATATTTGGTATCATAAGCAAATAAATTATGATTAATTAAAGATGAAAAAAATTTTAAAGTTTTTTGATTTATTTTCTTTTCTTTCTGAGAGCTTTTCCTTTTATTAAAATTCAAAGGTTTTTTATTCATGAAATTAGTTTGATCAATTGAATATATTTCTTCATATGTTATATGTTTACAGGGGATTTGATGTAAGGAATTTTTTTGCATTTATTTTTAATAATTTGATTTAGATTAATTTATGACTCAATTGAAAATTTAATTTAATAATTAAAAAATAATTCCATAATATAATTTAAAAAATAATTTAAAATGATATTATTGCTTGGGAATCTTTCAAATTTTTTAAAGTAAATTAAACTTCATACTCTTTTTTATAAAAATGAAAAAAAAAATAAATGATAATTAAATAAAAATATCATAATTTATAAAAACCAAAAATATTAAACCAAATTTTCATTATTACCTTTTTCTATTAAAATAAAGAATTTTCTTGATTAAACTATTTATATAATAATATTTTCTAATATATATAAAGAAAATAATATTTCATCAATCAATATCAATAATTAAATTGTTATTAGTCATATTTAAATATTTTAAATAATCTAAAATTAAATGGAAGAACCAAATGATGCAGATAATAACTTTATACTTGAAAATAATAATGAAAATAATGAAAATAACGAAAATAATGTAAATAATAAAGATATGAATAATAATAATATGAATAATAATGATATAAATGGTAATAATAATCCAATAAACATTGATAATAAAATAGATCGAAAGATGGCTTTAGATAATTTAATGAAAAGGAATGAAGGATATAAACATATTTATGATATATTAAATGGAAATATACAAACAAAAGAAAGAAAAAATAAAAAAAAAAAGCAAACATTTAAAACAAGTAGAACAGAATATGATATAGGAATTTCAAATTTAGATATGTTAAGAAGAAATAATAAATCAAAATTATATGATTATAAAATAGAAATGTTATATGGAAAAATTTTATCTCTTCAAAAAGAATCAGCAAGAAGACCAAATAGTATTTCAAAATATCCTGAAAAAGCAAAGAATTACGATTACTATCAAAATATGAATAAAATAAAAAAAGGAAAAACACCTTTTCAAATATATTATAATGAATTTCAAAATCAAGTAAATGAAGTACCTCTTAAATTATCAAAAAATACTTTTAGAAAAAATGTTTTCTATCCAATTGAAAATAAAAGAAAATATAATAATTATAAAAATGTTGTTACTTATCCTGATGATTTGGGAAGCTTTGAACATATTGATAAATGGATCAATAAAGAAAAAAGAATTCAAAGAAATAATTTTTATAGTGATAAGAAAAGTGAAATAAGTAATTTACTTTCATTTACTCGTAATAATGATAATAAAAATAAAAATTTTAAATTACCTATTTTTCATTCTTTTGAAGGAAATCAAAAAAATATTAATTATTATTCAGGAGATTTTTTTAAAAATGAATTAAATAAATTTTCTTCTTTATTAAGGAGTTCAGATTATGATAAAAAATCAAAAAAAAATTTAGTTGTTGGAACATCTTATTCAAGAAATTATAATTAGAATAATTTAATATAATTTAATATATAAATGATTTTTTCAAGATAAACCTATAAAATAATTATTAATACAAAAAAAATAAATTAAACAATAATAAATTTTTAATGAATGTAATTACAGAATCTAATCGTCAAAAACAATAATATTTTAATATCATTCATAAAAAAATAAATATAAATCCTAAAAATTTTTATATATAAAAATTAAATGGCAGATCAAATTAAAGCAATATTAAACGATGAAAAAAAATTAAATGAAGTAGCAAAAGTTGCATTTGATAGTGTAGACACAGATAAATCAGGTCAAATTGATGAAAATGAATTAGATAAAGTTATGGCTCAAATTTCCGGTGATCTCGGAGCTGAACCTCCATCAAAAGAAGAAGTTAAAGAAGTTCTTGCACATTTAGATACTGATCATTCTGGAAAAATAGATTTTAATGAATTTAAAGTTCTTATTAGAGATGTTTTAAAAGCTATGATTGAAGATAGTTAAATTTTATTTAAATAATTTTTAAAAAGTTTATTTACAATTTTTAAAAGAATTTCTATTATTATAAGATAATGATTGAGTAATTATTTTTTATATATATCTTTTTCTTTTTTTTTATTATATTTTTTAAAAACAAATGAAATAAAATCTTTGTTTTTTATTAATTTATTTAATTAATTTATTTTGAACCAAGGCCAGATGAACTTTATTAAAAAAATCTTTTATTAAATAAATAATTATTAAATATTTTATATATTAAATTTTGAATTTTTTGTGAAAATGAAACAAAAATAATTATAAAAAAAAACAAATTAAAATCATTTTTTTCCTTTAAATCAAAATTTTTTATATAATATTCATAAATATTATTTTTTTCCTTTAAATCAAAACTTTTTTCAAAATTTTCATAAATATTATTTATAGTATTATAATTATAACATTTAATATTTTTTTTATATTTATAAGATTTAAGTAAATCATCATAAAATAAATAATGATAATTGATTTTAAGATTATTTATAATTTCTTTTGTTTTTAAAATATAAGAATTAAAAAAATTTAATAATTTTTCAAATATTTCAATATATTTTTGATTATGAGTTATAATTTTATTATTAAAATCTAATAATTTTTTTGAATAATTTTCTATTTTATCATTTGGGATATCAATTTGATTTAATCTAATTAATTCACAATTATTATCTTTATGTTGACAATCAGCACATAAAGGAATATTATGAGTTTTACAATATATAGCATATTTTTCATTATCTTTAAAACAATAATTATCAATATTTTTTATGGATATAAAAAAATGCTTTTTAATATCATTTTCAAATTCAGGTTCTTTTTTACAAAAAAAATTACTACATTCATAACAATATAATTCTCCTTTTTGTGAACAGATACAGCATTTAATCTTGTTTAAATTTTTATAAAGTATTAATTTATCATAAATATTTTTGAAATCATCTTTATCATGATGATTGTTAGAACATTTATATTCTAATATATTATTCAATAAATCAACTTTTATATTAGGAATTAATTTACAATTAGGACATCTTAATGCTGAATCGCTTAATACGTTTTCCATTTAAAAATAAAAAATAATAATAAATATTTATCTATTTTAAATTATAATAAATATATTTATTAAAATTTAATTAAATTATGTTTAATTTGAAAAAATATAATTAATCTATATATGATATAAGAAAAAAATTTTTTTTGAAAAAAAATTTTTTCATTGATAATTTTATTATAATTTTATGTTGAAATAATTTTTAAAAGTTAATATAAAATGATCTAAATAAACAATAATTTCTAAAATCAGTACTAACATCAATTTTTTCTAAAACATATTTTACTTCTGTTGTATATTGATTTACAATTTGTGATGAATCTTTTGAATTATGGTGAAATAAATGTTCTGAAATATTTATATTTATATTTTTTTCAGCAAAAATTTTAGATAAAACTTCATATTTATCATTAAATTCTCCTTTTTCATTTAATATAACTATTTTATTGCAATAATAAAAATTATTATAATAAAATTGAGTTGTGAATCTTATTAATGTATAAGCGTTATTATAATCATTTTTAAAATTATTGCTACTATCTTACATCTCTACAAACTAAATTTAAATCTTTCATTCTTTTTAATGATAAATCTCTTAAATTTCCATTTTCTACTCCACTTGTAACTAAAGGCATAGGAATATCTCTTTGAATTCTATAAACTCTTACCCAAGGTGGAACAATAGATAAAATTTTTGCAACTAAATCAACTAAAAAATTAGGAGGATAATTTCGATATAATCCTTTTTTCCATAATTCATATAATCCAGTTCCTCTTATAACTAAAGTTGGATAAATTTTTAATCCATCAGTTCTAAAATCAGGATTATCAAAAAATTCTTTAAAACTTTCTATATCTCTATCATATCCCATATTAGGTAAATCAGGCATCATATGAACAACCATTTTAAATCCAGCATCTTTAGAAACTTTAAAACATGTTTTTACACTTTCAACTGTATGTCCTCTATTTGTATCTCTAGCAACATCTTCAAAAATACTTTGAACTCCAATTTCTAATCTAGTACAACCATAAAATAATAAATCACTAATATGTTGCCTTTGACAAAAATCTGGTCTTGTTTCAATTGTTATTCCTATACATTTACTTTTACTCTGTTCATTAAATCTTACTGCTTCTATATGATCTTTTGAACAATGTCCACTTAAAGCATCATGTAAATTTCTAATAAAATAATCTCTATACTCACTTGATAAAGACATAAATGTTCCACCCATAATAACAAATTCAACTTTATCACAATCATGACCTAATTTTTTTAATTGTTCTATTCTATCTTTTGTTTATAAATAAGGATTATATCTTGCTCTAATTGCTCTCATTGAAGTTGGTTCATAACCAGTGTAAGATTGAGTACTATACTCAAAATCACTGTCTGGTCCTCCTGGGCAATAAATACAAGTATTTCCTGTCAATGCAATGTGAGGACATCTATGAGGCTTACACATTACTGCTACTACTGCTATTCCACTTGCTGTAAGAATTGGTTTTACTTTTAAAAATGGAGTCAATTTATCTTTATAATTTAGGGGAATTGATGCTATTATATCTACTAATTTTGGCATGCTACGAAGTTTATATTTTTTAGATATTTGTGATTTTATTTTTGATAAATTTACTGGTTCTTTATTTTCATATGCTGATATAAGTTTGTTTACTATTTCAGCTATTGTTTTTATTATTGCATCTCGACTATCTTGTTGATTATTATTTGACATTAAATTTTTATTGAATATTATTTTATTATAAAATTTTTATATATGTTTAAAGAAAACTATAGAAATATATTTATACAATATTAAATTTAAATATTTAATAATAATAATATTAATAAAATTTAATAATAATAATATTCGATAAAAAATTTAATGAAATTTACTGATTGTATTCTTAATATATTAATATTTTTTAAATTTCTTTCACTATCAAATTCAAATTCAATAAATGGTAATTGTAATAACTATAATTTTTATAAATTAAATTTATTTAGTAACATAGATGAAAATTGTAAATTCAAACCAATTTTATTAAATGAACCAGTAGATTTGGGTCAAAGTGCGGATGTAAGAAAAATATTTTATTCAGAACCATTTATCGAATCTACTGATAAAGAAATAAAAATGTATTATAAGGAAATAACAAAATCAAAAAAAGTATTTAAAAAAATCAAAGGAAAAAACGCAGATTATAATTCACTTCAAGTTTCATTTGATATAATAAATAAAGATATAAAAGATATTACTGATGAAGAATTATATAAATTAGATCATACAAATATGATGAGTCAAGATTCAGTAAATAAATTACTTGAAAAAAAATTATATAAATTTCAACATACTCCACTTGATTTTTCAAATCCAAATGAAAAATATTATCAAAAAAGTATAAGTCATTTATATCGAAGTTATGAAAAAGTATTAAATTATAGTATAGATGATGATACAATTCCACCAATTTGTGAAGGAAGAATTGATGTTGTTTGGACATCAGTAAATAGCACTGATCCTGAATGGTATAAATTATTTTCAAAAAAATCTAAACATGGAGGAAAAAATCGTTTTAGAGAATATGGATCATTATTATATTCAATGCGTTCAGTATATAAAAATTTAAAATTTATTAAAAATTGGTTTGTTGTTGTCCAAAGTAAAAGTCAAATTCCAAAATTTTTAAATTATGATGAAGTAAGTCCTAAAGTTTATAAATTAAAATATAATGTAGATATTCCTGAAGAAGAAAAAATTAATATTCATTTTATATTTCATGAAGATATTTTTCCTGATAAAAGATTTTTACCTTCATTTTCATCTGATGGAATAGAATCTGCATTTGCGTTTATGCCAGGATTAAGTGAATGTTTTTTATATTTAAATGATGATTTTTTTGTATTAAATAAAATACATCCATCTTTTTTTATAAGAAGTAATGGTAAATTAAATTTATATAAAAGTGAAAGAAATGCTCCTTATTTAAATGGTAATAATTGGGATTTTTCAGTAGCAACTTCAAATGAATTATTAAATAAAGAATTTGGATTTAGAAGACGTTCTTATCCCACACATACTTGTTATTTTTGGAGAAAATCTATTTTAATGGAATTAAATAGAAAATATAAAAATGCATTTTCATTAACAAGATCACATGATTTTAGAGATAAAACTAATGTTGTTATTCCATTTTTACATTCTGCTTATTCTGAAGAAACTAAACAAGGAGAACCTGTTATTATGAATAAAGGATGGTTTACATATTATACTCTTAAACCTGATAATCCAACATTGAGTATTTTTAGAAAAATTAGAGATAAAAGAAATATTATTAAATGTTTTTGTATAAATGATGATTTTAGAGAAAATAATAAAGAATCTGCAAATGCTTTTAGAGACTTTAAAAATGAAATGGAATTTTTATTTCCTGAAAAAATGCCTTTTGAAATTCCTTATTATATTCCCTTTTTTGATAAATAATAAAATTGTGTGCTTAATATAATTATAATGATTTAATTTATTAATAGAAAATATTATTTAATTGTTAAATGTAAATTTTAATAATATATGTTTAATATTTAATTAAAATATAATATGAATTTTATTTAATTAATTTATATTATTTTATTTAACAAATTTTATTTTAATATTTAAATCATAATTTTTTTGAAAGAAATTAATTATATGGTATAATTTTTTTTCTTTATTTATGTAATTTTTATAGCTAAAACGTGTAAATATTTAATTTTTTAAATAATTTCTCTTTATCTTTTATATTTATTATTATATAATTGTCATTTATCATATTTTCAGGTAAAATTTTTTTATAATTTTGATGATTTATTTTTTGAAGTTCATCAATATTTTTTGTTAAATAAGGACAATATTGTAAAAAATCAATATTATATCTATTTTTACAATTATATTTTAAAAAAGCATCAATAAAACATAATTCTTCTATATAAATTTCAAAATTTTCATCAACTAAAGTTTTAATAATTCCTTTTTCGATATTTTCAACTAAAATATTATTATTTTCTTCATTAAGAGGATAAAAAGGATGTAACTTAAAAAATAATTGAAATGCAACTATTCCTAAAGCCCAAATGTCTCTTTCTAATTTACTTTTTCCATTTTTATTTAAAGTTTCAGGGTCTATATATAATAATGTTCCTTTATTTAAATGAGTATAATCAAACATAGAATTTGAAATTCCAAAATCAGAAATTTTAATAGTTGAGTTTAAAATATCTAAATTTTCAAGTGCAATTTCATCATTATATTTAACTAAAATATTATTTAATTTAATATCATTATGTTGAATATCATTTCTATGTAAATACTAAAAAAAATATTAAAATAATTTAATTATAAGAGAAAATAAAATGTTTTTTAAAAAAATATTACATCAATAAATTATTTATATATACATATATAAATATTCAATAATGATTCTTCAAAACAGGTAAATAATTAAAAATATCTCTTCGAGTAGAATGAGTAATAATTTTTTCATCTCTAGAAGAAGATTTATTATGATTATTAGAATAATTAGGATTAGTATAATTACTTACATTACTAATTGCACTAATAGTTTCACTATTTCTCTTTATATGTTTTTTTTTAATTTTCAAATTAACCATATTATTCATTATAATATTAAAAGTTTTTTTTCTTGATGAATCATAATTGTTACTATTGATATTATTTTCAAGGTTATTATTTATAGAATTTAAAGGAGAATTTTTTAATTTACTTTTTTTAGATAAATGTATTTTTCTTTCAAAAGGACTTATTGTTGTTTTTACTATTTTAGTTTTATTATTTTTCCCATTTAAATAAATTTTATTTCTATTCAAATTAATATTATTGTACACAAAATTTGTATTATTTAAATAAGGAATATTTCTTTTTGTATTTTTTGTTTCCATTAATTCTTTTAAAGAAAATTTAGGAGAAAATTCTCTGAATGTTCCTCTGTTTAAAGTTTTAATTCCATTTTTTGTACTAGAAGTAGGGGATAAAATAGTATTTTTATTATTTCTTGTATTTTCACTACTAACATTATTACTTAAATTTATTCTATTTATATGTTTTCTCATAATCTCTGATTGCATACTATTAGTATTAAACCTATTTTTATTTTTTTTTAATTTTAAATGAACATTTGAATTTAAAACCATTAATTTATTTAGAAATATATTAGCTTCAGATTCCTTATTTAATATCTTTAAATTCCTAATTTTTTTCTTAATGTCATTATTCTTATTCATAATCCTATTATTTAAAATATTTTTTTCCACCATATTATAATCAATATCACATAACTCTTTTCCTTTCAAATAAAAATCATCTTTTTTAATTTCTTCTATAGTAACTCTTTCACTTGGATTAGGGTTTAAAATTTTTGAAATTATTGTTTTTGATTTTTCAGATAAAAATTCAGGAAATTGAGGATTACAAATTAATATATTTTTAAATAATTCATCATTATTTTCTCCATCAAAAGGTAAATAACCACATAACATTGCATATAAAATTATACCACAACACCAAATATCAGATTTAAATCCATCATAATATTTTTGAGTTATTATTTCAGGAGACGCATATGAAGGACTTCCACATTTTGTTTTTAAGAAACTTTTATTATGTATCACATGGGATAAACCAAAATCTATTATTTTTAAAAGTTTATTTTTATTTAATAATAAATTTTCAGGTTTTAAATCTCTATGAGCTATGTTATTTTGATGAATATGTTCTAAACCATTTATTAATTGATAAAAAAATATTGAAGCTTCATCTTCTTCTAATCTTTTATGTTCGACAATATAATCAAATAATTCTCCTTTTTCACAATATTCCATAACTATAAAATATTCATCTTTTAAATCTATTATTTGATATACATATATCACATTTATGTGATTGAATTTTTTTATTATTTCATTTTCATTTAATATTGATTTTTTCATTTTGTCTTTTAATTTCTTTTTATTTAATATTTTCACTGCAAATTTATTTCCTGTTGGAATAAAAATTGCTAATTTTACTTTTCCAAAATTACCTTCTCCTATTGTATCTTTAAGAGAATAATTTGAAAAATCAGAATAATCATATGACATTTAAATAATTTAAAAATATTATAGTTTAAATTAAATAAAAATATTATTTTTTTTCTTATTTAATATATTATTTTTGATTTTTTTTCAAATTAATTTTCTGAAAAATTCAAACTATTTTGTGATAAACCTATAGGTCTTTGATTATGTATTTGTGATTTGTATAATTGAATTTTATTATATAAATCATTAAATATTTTATTATTATTATTTTTAGTATTATTGATTTTTTTAATTGAATCTTGGTTGATTTGTTTTTCTAACTCTAATTGTCTAGATTTTTCTTCTAATAATTTATATTTATTTGAAAGTTGATTTAATTGCTCTTTTTTCTTTTTTAATTTATCTGAAAAATTATCTTTTTCTTTTTTTAGAATATTAAGTTCTCTTAAATTTTTTTCATCATTCATTCTTAATGTCATATTTTCTTTTGAAATTGTATTTAATTGATTTTCTAAATTCTGAATTTTATTTTCCAATAAACTAATTTGTTCATTTTCTCTTAGTTTACTATAATTTAAATCTTTACCTAAATCTTCTTTATCTTTAATTTCATTCATCAATCTTTCATTTAAAAATTTATTTTCCATAATTAATTTTATATTATCATCATTTAAATTTTGGTTATTAAAAACTAGTTCTTGAATTTTTTGATCTTTATTTTTTTTATAATCAATAGTAAAATCTACTTCTGGATTATCAAATAATCTTAATCCAGTAATTGTTTCACTTAATTGTTCAACTTGTAAATTTTTATTTATAATTTCTTTTTCATATGAATTATTATTATTAATTAATTCTATCATTTTTTTTCTACAAGTTTCTAATTCTTTTTCTAATTTCTTATTGATTTCATATAAATGATTTATATCTTCTCTATATATTATTGTATCTGCTTTTAAAGTTAAATTTTCTTGAGCTAATTTTTCAAGTTCCATTGATTGAGAAATAAAACTTTTTGTATTATTATTTTCCTCATTTTTTAATTTTTTTAGATCATTCATTGATTTATTTATTTCTGATAATTTTTCTTCATTATTTTTTATATTTTCTTCTAACTTATTTAATTTTAATTCGTTATTTTCTAAATAAGATACTCTTTCTTTTATGTTTTTTAATTCGTTAACTTCATTTAATAATGAATTTTTATTATTATTACTATAATGATTTTGATTATTATTATTCATATTATCAATTTCTCTTTCTTTATATTGATAAGGAGGATTATATGAGAACATTTTTATATATTATTTTAATTTAAAAAAAAGATTTATTTCTAATTAAAAAAAGCATTATTATATATAAATTTATTTATTATTGTTTTGCAATTTCATTAATGAAAGAAAAAATGGAATAATATATAATTAATAAAATCCAATTATATAGAAATAAAAAAAATAAAAAGTAAATTAAAAAGTTTAATTATTATAATTGAATATAAAATATTTAGATTTTTTATATTAAAATAATTTTGAATGGAAAAAAATAAATTTAGGAAAATTTCAAGTGATTCTGAAAGTAATTATTCAAATGAAAATGAAAATATCCATAATAATACTTCCTATAAAACACAATTACCGAAAAAATCATCAAAAAACAAAATCTTCTTATCATTAACTCAATCCACACAAACTACTAATCAATTAAAATCTATCAATCATAATTATTATAAAATAAAACCAAAATTAAATTTGAAATTAATAAATCATTGTCATAAAGATTATCTGAAAGAAAAAATTAAACAGAATGAAGGATATCAACATTTAATTTCTCAAAATAAAAATAAAAACAAATTAATAAAGCAAATTATATTAAAAGAATCAAATAGTGTAAGAAGAAATGTCCCAATTAAATTAAAAGAATTAATTATTCAGTCAAATAATAATAGTTCATCTAATTATTTTAATTCAAAAATAAGAAATAATTCAAATAGAACATATAATAAAGATGATTCAAAAGAAAAACAAATTCATTTTTTAAAATCAAACGAAAGTGATTTTAATAAAAATAATAAGATTTGTCATTTTCCAAAAATAAGAGCTGAAAATTTACTTAAATTTAAAGAAAAAATTAAAAGTGAAATTAAAGGGAAATATCTTTTAGCATTGAAAAAAAATTTTTGTTCTAAATATGAAGATGATTTACAAAATTCAATCGGGCAATATGAACAAAATATAAATTTAAATAGGAAAAATAAGGATTTAATGAAATCTTATTTTAAAACCTATGAATCATATGAAAAATATATCTATGAGAATTTATTAAAAGAATTTGAAAAAAATGAAAGTGTAAAGATAATTAAAAGTAATTTAGAAAATGAAATTTCAAGATTAAAATTTAAAATATCAAAATCTCTAATTTTATTAAAAGAATATTTTCAAATTAAAATATATTTAATGAGTGTTAGAAATTCTACAAAATTATTAGAAAAATTCTCTGAAAAAGATTTAAAAGAATTAGATTATGATAAGAAACTTATTTCAAATTATATTGATGAACTTAGTAAAAATAATATAAATGAAAGTAGGACTTCAATAGAAAAAATAAAACCAAAACTCCAACAAAATCTAAAAAGGAAACTTACAATATTTAGTTATATTAACAAAAATTCATCTAGAAAAACTTCAAATAGTATATTAAATAAAAAAAAACCAATTGAAAACAATACTTTAATATTTAAAACTAATAATGATTTTTTTGAACATTTAGAAAATATTACTGATAACATTAAATATTCAATGCAAAATTATATTTCTTTAAGAAAAGATATAAATTTTCTTAGAAAGGAATTAGAAAACCTTATTGAAACTGAGGAAAAAGTTGAAAAGAAAAAAAAATTATTAAATAATATTACTTATTCATCAATCGAATTAGATGGAATAAAAAATAAATATGAAAAAAATAAAATAATCAATAAAAGTTTATCAACTTCTAAAAACAAAAAAAACAAAATTTTATATAAAGTAAATGATAAAATTAATATAATCTTTAACAATTTATTGAGATATATACCAATTGAAAGAAATATTAATGTAAATGAATTAAATATTATTGACAAATTAAGGTATATTGAAAAAATTTTAAATAATGTAATACAACAAAAAAAAGAAGATAAAATTAAATATTCAAAAGACTATAATAAATTAATGAAAAAAAAAGATAGACAAAAAAAATTTGAACAAACAAAAATTATAATACAGAAAAAAAATGAATATTTTATTAAAAAAATGAATAAAATTTTTGAAAAATCCCAAAAATTAATTATTTTACCAAAAAGAAAAATAGGAGAAAATTCTTATTTTTTATATGAAAAATCAAAAAGAAAAATTAAAAAAAATAAAACAATTGAACAAAACGATTATGAATTATTAGAGTATTAAAATAAAATAATATATTAAATGTTATCTTAATATTTTTAAATTTCAGAATAAATAAAATATATTTTAAGAAAATATTATACATTCTATAATAAACTGATAAAAAATATATATTTAATTTAAATATGAAATACAAATTCCAAAAGCTTCCAAAGGAGAAAATGGAGCTGAAAAATCCATTGAAAATGAATTATTTGATATTTTACCACATTCTAATAAAATTTTATTAGAATTTTTATCAATAATTCTAAAATTTTGTTCTGATTTTTCTTTTACTCTTGAAGAAAAATTATATACATAATATTTTTTCAAAAAATCAAATTCAGGCATTTCTGTTTTATAAAGTATTATTTCATCATTAATTTTAAAAGAACTTAATTTATCTTTTTTGCTTTTGTCTTTATTGTAATATTTATTTTTTGTATAACTTTCTTTAGGAATGAAAATATATCCTATTTTAAAATTATTTTCTTTTTTAAATTGAATTTGAAGTAAATACTTTCTTAATTCTTCGTTTGATTCTTCATTTATTTTTTTAGGACTAATTCCTTTATCATATAAAAAATATTCATTCTTAAATAAATTACTATTAATTTGAGCTATTTTTTTATCATTTTCATGATTTGCAGAAATAATATAATTCATCCTTAATTTTTTTTTAATTTTATGTGCACTTAAAAGAAAATGTTTTGTTTCAGAATAAACATAAAAATTACTATCTCTAACTAAAATATTACAATTTAATTTTTGTTCTTTTTGAAACCTTTCATAAAGAAAATTTGTTCTTTGTTTTTCAGTAAAATCATAATCATCAATAGATTTATTATTATTATAATATTTGAATATATCCTCTTTTATTTCTGGACTTAAAAGATTATTAGGTTCCTTTGTTTTTAAAGCCTCACTTTTTACGTTATAATACATCTTTGGTATTGATATATTATTAATTGGATTTGGTAATTCATATTCAGTTTTATTTGAATTTTGATTTAATTTAATTCTTTCTGAATAAAGTTCATTTTCTTTTAATTTTAATTTCTTTTTACCTTCCATTGCTTCTTTTTTTTAGTTAATTTCAAATAAAAAATTCATAAAAATTTATTTAAATAAGAAGCTAAAAATGAAAATATGGGGAACTTATGATAATATAGATTTATTGCAAAAATATTATCAATACAAAAATTAGATGATTAACAATTTTCATTTAATAGATTGAAACTTAATGAATAATATATATATAAGTATTTGATAATCTAATTTACTCGGGAAATAATTAATTATAAATCTGTTAATAATATTAAAAAGAATGAATCAATATAAAATTTAAAAGATAGAAGTTATAGATTCACCAGGAAATAAATTATTAACTCATGAAATATGAATGATAGAATTTACTTTTTGATAAAAAGTAAAATTCAA
>JAEEGK010007296.1_pt1 | contig 26354 bp, 17 predicted proteins | sample 8958771 | NCBI WGS metagenome assembly JAEEGK01 (sample SAMN16246547, study PRJNA631951) | gut metagenome | biome: gut microbiome; feature: rumen; material: SC-attached | host: Bos | place: Iran: Karaj | collected 2018-10 | reverse complement strand
GAAAATGATATACGAAGAAACGGGGGTGGGTTTATGACTGCTGATATGCTCTCGGAAGTCGGCGAAAAACTTGTGAAGCGCTGCGACACCAGAGACCCATTCAAAATAGCCAAAGAGACCGGAATAGAACTTCTTTTCTGCGATGACTTTGGCTCCCTGAAGGGGATGTACCGCGTTATAAAGCGGAATCGGTTTATCTTCCTGAACCGTGATATGCCGGAAAGACTGCAACGCATCGTCTGCGCACACGAAATTGGTCACGACAAGCTTCACCGCCATCTGGCAAAGGCAAACGGGCTGAAAGAGTTTACCCTGTATGATATGAGAACGATCCAGGAGTACCAAGCAAATATCGTTGCTGCGGAAATCCTGCTCGATACCGATGAACTTCTTGAATACGTTCGCTCCTACCAGTACACTGCTGAACAGGTTGCCCGCGCCATGAATACGGATATAAACCTTGTGGCGTTGAAGATCGCGCACCTGACACGAAACGGATACGATCTCAGACCGATTGATCACCGAAGTGATTTTTTGAAATAGGTCAAAGGAAATCATCCGTAGAACCAGATTGATCCCATTATACCGATCTGCAAACAGGCAAGAGGAAGATAGGTGTCGCCATAAAGCGACACCTATCTCTTTTTTTAGCTCAAATTTGTCTTGAAATCTTGAATTTGCCCACGCTTTGTGCTATAATAATAATTGAGTTTTTATATGCATCCCGTGAAGGGGCGTTTTTGGATTTCGCAGAAATAGGAGGCCAATATGAGAATCTGCTATGACAAGCTCTGGAGTTTACTAAAAAGAAACAAAATGAAAAGAAAAGATCTCATGGCAGCTGCTGATATAACAGAATACACATTGCGAAAGCTCAACCGAGATGAGGCTGTATCATTAGATGTTGTTGCACGCATTTGCAAGGTCTTTCACTGCGATATAGGCGATATTGTGGAAATGATTGAAGAGTAATCAGTCCCGGCGAAAGGATAAAGCATTATGTGTGTAAATGATTATAGCGCCGCAGCCGTGAAGCATTCTTTTTGGTTTATGGAATTCCGCAAGGTTGTATCTCTCCGATCAGAGGGAAAGACCTGGGAGGAAATAAAGCATCTGAATGAAGAAGAGAATGTTTTCGGCGCACCAACGGTGCTTCGTGCGACGCAAATTTTCAATACAGTCTCTGCTCGTGTGAAAAGTCTGGATGAAAGCTTCTACCCGGTTTTTGAATCGTGCGATCTGGCATCTCAGAAACTGTTTGCACTGGTAGCGGCAATGACATATGACGTGCTCTTTGGAGAGCTGGTCTATGAGTTGGTGCGCGAAAAGATGATCATCGGAAGCAATGAACTAGCAGACAGTGATATCCGGATCTTTTTCAAGGATAAGCAACAGCAGAGTGACAAGGCAGCAAAGTGGACGGAGGCGACGATCAAGAAACTGATGGTCTCCTATAAGTCCATGCTTTATGAGGCGGGAGTCACCAACAAGGCAAAGAATGCACGAGAAATCTATAAGCCTCTTCCTGATCCGGCAATGGAGCGATGGATGAAGGATCAGGATATGGATTATCAGCTCAAGGCAATTACGGGGGTGAGATGATGGCAGGATTACAGGAACGACTGGATGAGATGGAGGCTGCCATCCATAAGCCTAAATTCAGAGAAAGCTCCGGTCGGGCAAACGAGGTGAATTATTGGGTATTCGATTATGACCCGGCAAAGGAACTGGAAGTCCGTGAACGTATTGAGTACATGAAGAAGAAAAACGCAAAGGGAACGGACGGATTTGAACTGGTAGTCTTCGATCTGTATGACATGATCATGGACTATCTGGATAGCAAAGGTTTTGTGAAGTCCTATATCCGTTATGAGGAACGCCGGGGCTTCGACTATATCGTCCGAGCGGCATCCACGTCCATGAAAATGAACGAGGATGACAGCATCTTGATTCAGCAAATTGTGGAGCAAACACCGGAGAATGCGATTGTGTTCCTGACCGGCGTCGGGAAGTGCTACCCTCTTCTCCGCTCCCATAAAATACTGAACAACCTGCATCAGTCGGTGCTGAACGCTCCAGTGGTGTTATTCTTCCCAGGGACATATAACGAGCAGGAGCTGATTCTGTTCAACGAGATCAAGGACGACAATTATTACCGGGCATTTAAGCTTGTGAAGTGAGGTATAGATCATGAAGATTCAAGAGATGTTCAAAAAATCGATTACCCGTGACATCCAGGGAGTCGTTATTGCCGGCCAGGGCGAAAAAACCAATATTGCCACCGAGCTGGAAGAGTATGTGGTTACGCCTGAGCTTCAGCGCCATTTTGCCGATTTCTTCTCAGCTTATGCCAAGGGGATCAACGGAAACACAACGAAAATGGGCGTATGGATCTCCGGCTTCTTTGGAAGTGGTAAATCTCACTTGCTGAAGATCCTGTCCTACATCCTGGATAACGAGGTGATTGGTGACAAGAGAGCCATTGATTACTTCATTGATGACCATAAGATCAGCGATCCTATGGTGCTGGCGGACATGCAGCTGGCAGCGAATACTCCGTCCGACGTCATCATTTTCAACATTGATGCGAAGAGTGAATCCGATGGAAAATCCAACAAGGATGCCATCGTCAATGTCTTCCTGAAGGTTTTCAATAATTCTCTGGGTTTCTGCGGAGCAATCCCTTATATCGCGGATCTTGAGAGGAAACTTACCGAGGATGGTAAGTATGAAGAATTCAAAGCATCGTATCAAAGAGTCACCGGCCATGACTGGTATGAGGAACGCCACGAATTCCTTTCCAAGCAGGATGGCGTGGTGGATGCTCTCGTTGACATGGGATACATGAGCGAGAAGGCTGCCTGGAACTGGTGCGACGCTGCAATCGGTGATTATCAGATCAGCATCGAGGATTTTGCAAAACGAGTGAAGGCTTATATCGACCGTATGGGAAACAACCATCATGTTGTCTTCCTTGTGGACGAGATCGGTCAGTACATCGGTGATGATTCCAAGCTGATGCTGAACCTTCAGACGGTTACGGAAGAACTTGGCCGTGAATGCATGGGCAAGGCGTGGGTCATTGTGACCAGCCAGCAGGATATTGATTCCATCACAAAGGTCAAAGGCAACGACTTCTCCAAGATTCAAGGCCGTTTTGATACCCGCCTGTCGCTGTCCTCCGCCAATGTGGATACTGTTATTAAGAAACGTATTCTGGAGAAGAACGAGACGGCAGCCCAGACCCTGCGCCTGCTTTACGAGCAAAAATCAACCATCATCAAAAACCTGATCGTTTTCAATGATGGTGTAGAAAAGAAATTATATGCAAATGACCGGGACTTCGCTGAGGTCTATCCGTTTATCCCGTACCAGTTCAACCTTTTGGCAAGTGTTCTGACGTCTATTCGTACCCACGGTGCATCCGGGAAGCATTTGTCCGAGGGTGAACGTTCCATGTTGGCACTCTTCAAGGAATCTGCAGAGGCTATCAAAGAGAAAGAAGTCGGCGCGATTATACCGTTCCATCGCTTCTATGATGCGCTGGAGAACTTCCTGGATCACAGCCATAAGGGTGTGATCATGAAAGCCTATGACAACAGCTATATCAATCCAGACCATCTTGATAAGGACGTCTTCGCGATCAATGTGCTGAAAGCACTCTTCATGATCAAATATGTGCTGGAGATCGAATCCAATATTGATAACATCACCAGTCTGATGATCGAGAATATCGATGATGACCGGATTACCGTCAAGGCAAAAGTTGAGGACGCGCTGAAGGTTCTCATGCGTCAGATGCTGGTTCAGAAAAACGGCAGCCTGTACGTATTCCTGACGGATGAAGAGCAGGAAATCAACCGCGAAATCGACAGCCAGAATGTCGAGATGGCGGAGGTCATCAATAAAGTGTCCGAGATGATCTATGAGGACATCTTCACAGACAAGAAATATCGTTACCCGGCATTTAACGGAAGGTATTCCTTCGGCTTCAATCAGGCCGTGGATGACCGTCCTTATAAGGCCAACCAGGGCTATGATTTCGGACTTCGTATTCTTACTCCGTGGTATGAGGGCGGAAACGACGAAACTACACTTCGCATGATGTCCGGACAGGGACGCGAGGTTCTGGTTGTACTGCCAAATGATACTGCATTCCTGGATGAGATCCGGCAGTATCTGAAGATCGAGAAATTCCTGCGCCTGAATACATCTACCCAGCTGGCCAAGTACGAGACGATCAAGGAAGCAAAGCGTGTGGAAATGCGGGAGCGCAACGGCAACGCAAAGCTGTACCTTACAGAGAGCTTGAAAGACTCCACCATCTATGTAAATGGCGATACCGTCCGAACATCTGCCAAAGAAGTGACCGGTAGGATCAACGAATCCATCGGCAGACTGGTTCAGATCGTTTATAACAAGCTTTCCTATATCGATGCTGCTATGGGTGAGGCTGAGATCCGTAAGATGTTCCATTCCACCAATCAGCTGACACTGGGACTGGAAGGCGGAACGGAAGCAAATACCCATGCGCTTGATGATGTATTGGCGTTCATTGCGCAGAATTCCCATATGCATATGAAGACTTCCATGAAGACAGTCAAAGACCGTTTCATGAAAGCCCCTTACGGTTTTGTGGAGGACGATGTGCACTGGCTGATCGCACGTCTATTTAAGCGCGGAGACTTGGCGTTTACGGTCAATGGAGCAAGCGTCAACCAAAATAACAAGACCGAGGAAGAACTGATCAGCTATATAACCAAGAAAGCCTTTGTCGAGAAGCTTCTCATGGAAGAGCGCATCCGTGTGAATGAGAAAGATAAGAAAGCTGTCCGTGATGTGATGAAGGAAGTCTTTGGAACCTCCAGCGTCGCTGAGGATGAAGACAGCATCATGAAGAACTTCCAACGGTACGCGCAGAATACGATCAATGAAATACTGCGTCTGGAACCGCAATATCAGCGGTATGCTTTCCCTGGTAAGAAAGTGCTGGATGCCGGTAAGCGTATTATGCAGGCAGTTATCCAGATCCAGTCCCCGCTTGAGTTCTTCCAGTATGTGTCCAAGACCAGAGAAGATTTCTATGATTTTGCGGAGGATTTTGAACCTGTTAAGGCATTCTTTAGCGGCGAACAGCAGCAGATCTTCAGCCGTGCGCTGGATATGCTGGCAATCTACGATGACAGTAAAACCTATATCGTAGATGAGGAACTGGAAAAGATTGTCCATGAAATGCGGCAGATTACCCGGCAGGAAAAGCCTTATGCGAATATTCCGAAACTGCCGGAGCTGCGCCAGCGTTTTATTGACTTATACATGACAATCCTCAGACGTGAGGAAAAGCCTGTACTGGATGCTATTGATCAAGCGCGGGCAAGAGTGCTGGAAGTTCTAAACACGAAAGAATATGCGAGCGAAAAGAAGCAACAGTATATCGACCTTTTCCGAGAGATTCATGATGGTGCCGAGCACTGCAATAATGTCTCCACCCTCAGAAGCTTTGCGGATAAGGCCGAGGCTCTTAAAATCCGTCTCTTGAATGAGATGGATGCTTTGGATCGCCGGATAGCCGAAGAAAAGGCGGAAGCAGCAAGGAAAGCGGCTGAAGAGGCTGCACGGAGAGCCAAAGAACAAGGGGTTCAGGTTCCGGACCATGTCGCGGAAGAACCCGCAAAGTATCATGTAAAAACGACGAAGAATGTCACGATCAAGAACATGACGCACGCTTCTTCCTGGAGATTGGAAAGCGAAGAAGATGTCGAGAAAGCTCTTGCAGCATTGCGTAAATCTTTGCTTGCCGAGCTGGAGAACAGCGACATTGTAAACGTTGAGTTTTAACGATAGAAGGGGTGGCATATGAACAAGACTGCCATTAAAAACTTTGCCATTTGGGCAAGGAATAAACTGATTGCAGATATCAGTTATCGTGCCGGGCTGATGGGTATTACGGCGGAAGGCATCCAAAGAGCTCTGCCGCAGTCCATCGGAACCACTGAGTTCTATGATATCGGCACAGCGGAACCGTACTCGATTGATGGGGATGCGGTTAAGCAGCGCCGGTCGCTGGTGGAGAAAATCCGCAACAAGGAAAGAGAGACAAACTATCAGACTGCCTATAAGTATGTGATCGAGGAGGTTGCCTATACCTGGTTCAACCGCCTTATCGCCGTGCGCTTTATGGAAGTCAATGACTACCTCCCTTCCCATATTCGCGTGTTATCCTCCGACTCCGGCAAGATGGAACCGGATCTGGTCACTACGCCGTTCGATGCAGATCTGTCTTTCACAGCTGCGGAGAAACAGGAGATTTATCGGCTGAAGCAGGAAAACAATGTCGATGAGGTATTTCGCCTGCTTTTCATTAAGCAGTGCAATGCCTTGAATGAGATACTTCCTGCACTGTTTGAGAAGACCAGCGATGATACAGAACTATTGCTGAATCTCTCTGTGATCGACCGGGATGGTGTCGTCTGGCATCTCGTGCATGACATTCCAGAGGGGGACTTTAATATCGAGCTGGGAGGCCAGGTTGAGATCATCGGCTGGCTGTACCAGTACTATAATACCGAGCCGAAGAACGAGGCTTTTGCCAAGAACGGCAAGATCACTAAGGAAGAGATCCCCGCGGTAACGCAGCTCTTTACACCGGACTGGATCGTCCGCTATATGGTCGAGAACTCTGTCGGCAGACTCTGGATCGAGCATCTGCGTGCGCTGGACGAATTTAAGGATGAGGCTGAACTGGCAGCCGACTTTGGTTGGAAGTATTATCTCCCGGAGGCAAAGCAGGAGCCCGAAGTGGAAGAAAAGCTCCGGGAGCTTCGTCGTGAACGTCTGTCCCTTACTCCGGAGCAGATTACCATGATCGATCCCTGTATGGGCTCGGGGCATATATTGGTCTACGGATTCTCCGTCCTGATGCAGATTTACGAGAGCGCTGGTTATGGCCAGCGAGATGCGGCAAAAAGCATTCTGGAGAATAATCTTTTTGGCTTGGATATCGATGACCGTGCCTATCAAATGGCGTATTTTGCCGTCATGATGAAAGCACGGGAATATAATCGCCGTATCCTGAATGGCGAGAATACCTGCAAGGTATATTCCATCAAGGAGAGCAACGGCATCACCGATGCTGCCTTGGATGGCATGGGAAATAGTCTGTCTGAGGATGAGCGCAAGACTGGCCGGAAAGAGATTAAGGCTTTGATTGCTGAGTTCAAGGACGCAAAGGAGTACGGCAGCATTCTCAATATCAAAAAGCGTGACTGGGATTTGCTGCGCCGTTTTGCAGTCCCGAATATGAATTATGGACAGCTTGCCTTAGACACCGAAGGCTCGGAGATCGCTGCACAGAGGCTGCAGGAGATCATTGATGTTGCTGAAGTGATGGCAAATCAGTATATGACGACAGTCACGAATCCTCCGTATATGACCATCAGTAATGGAAGCGGGCATCTGAACGATTATGCAAAGAAGTATTATCCTGACAGCAAGAGTGATATGTTTGCTATCTTTATTGAGAAATGCCGTTCATTCACTGGCAATACTGGATATCAAGCTATGATAACACAACATTCTTGGATGTTCCTTTCTAGCTATGAAAAACTGCGCGGGAAACTGCAGAGCTTAGATATTGTGAATATGGCACATTTGGGTGCGAGGGCATTTGAGGAAATTGGCGGTGAGGTTGTACAGACAACAACTTTTGTCTTTCAAAAAAAACATACCGAAAACAGATTCGGTATTTATTGTCGTTTGATTGTTCCCACATCTCAAAAGGGAAAGGAGGATATGTTTCTTTCTGGTGATAATCGTTACACCTCTCAGCAGGCCAGCTTTGCAAAAATTCCGGGAGCACCTGTGGCATATTGGGCAAGCAAAGACGCACTAGAAGCATATCTTCACAAGAATCTAGACCAAATAGCACAGCCGCGTCATGGTCTTGCGACATCCGATAATGATAGATTTTTGAAACTATGGTATGAGGTTGATATTACTAAGACAAGCACTCTTACCCGCTGTGATTTTACTAAAAAATGGTATCCAATGAGTAAAGGCGGAAGTTTCAGAAAGTGGTATGGCAATCTTGATTGGTTGATAGACTATGAAAACGATGGCAAAACAATCAAAGACTATGCCATATCTATTTACGGAAATTCCTCAAGAACAATCCAAAATACTCAGTTTTATTTCAAAAAAGGTTTGACTTGGTCAGCATTGACATCTGGAGGCTTTTCTGTTCGATATCAGGAGAAAGGAGCTTTATTTGGCTCTGGAGGATATTGCGCGTTCTCAGAAGATAATATTAGATTGTATATTCTGGCATTAATGAACAGTAAGGTAGTCAGTGCTTTTATCAACTTTGTTTCTCCAACGCTGAACTATGAGGTTGGACATATAAAAACTATTCCTGTTGCAATTAATGAATCGATCCATAACAAAGTTGAGAAACTGGTCGAGGATAATATCACAGTTTCAAAGCACGATTGGGATGCATTTGAAACTTCATGGGATTTTGAGTCGCATCCTGCTGTTAGAAAAGCATTTAGCCGTTCCCATTGGGGTGACGGCGAAGACATTACACTGGAATATGTCTATCAGTTCGTGGCACAGGATTTTGAGGATCGGTTCCAGAGGCTGAAAGAAAACGAAGAGGATCTGAACCGCATATTCATCGATATTTACGGCTTGCAGGATGAGCTGACGCCGGAAGTTGAGGATAAGGACGTAACGGTCCGCCATGCAGATCTGCATCGTGATATCAAGTCCCTGCTTTCCTTTGCCATTGGCTGCATGTTCGGAAGATATTCTTTGAATAGGTCTGGGATTGCCTATGCCGGCGGTGTTTGGGATGCGTCAAAATACGCCTTGTTCCATCCAGATAAAGACAATGTGATTCCGATTACGGATGAAGAGTATATGGAAGATGATATTGTCTCTCGTTTGTGCACTTGGCTGAAAGTGGTGTTTGGGGAAACTACCTTAGAGCAGAACCTTGACTACATTGCTAAGGCAGTGGGCAATAAGGGTAATTCCTCCCGTGAGATTATCCGAAACTATTTCCTGAATGACTTCTTCAAGGATCATTGCCAGACCTACTCTGTTAGTGGTTCCGGTAAGCGCCCGATCTACTGGCTCTTCGATTCTGGTAAACAGAACGGATTCAAGGCGCTTATCTATTTGCACCGATATAATGCTGATACCATTGGAGATTTGCGTATTGATTACCTGCACCGGATGCAGCGTATCTATGAGAGCGAAATCAGCCGTATGCAGGACATGATTGACCACAGCACCAGTTCCCGTGAGGTCGCACAGGCTACAAAACGACGTGAGAAGCTGCAGAAGCAGTTGAAGGAATGCCGTGAGTATGATGAGCGTCTGGCACACCTCGCGCTTTCACGTATTGAGCTGGATCTGGATGACGGAGTAAAGATCAACTATCGCAAGGCGCAGACCGCAAATGATGGCAAGTTCTATGAGGTTTTGGCTGATTCGCAGAGCATTATGGCCAATGATAAGTTGTGGAAGCAGTATAAGGGCGGACAATGGTAATCCCGAGGATGTCGGTAATAAAGGAAGAATGAATTATGGCAGAACTTAACCTTAAACAAATTATTGACCGGTTGAACGATGAGTTTATAGGCGATACCCGTAAGCTGGTCTTCTGGTACGACGATAAGGCCGAGTTCGAGGAAGATATCGCAGGCGTGGAGCTGGATAATGCGAAGGTGTATATCCTGAAACCGCACAACCAGTTTGAGACGAAGCGTTTTCTGGAGCGTGAAGATACCACCACGAACTATCTGATTTATGCGCCGTTCCCGAAGCCGGATGTAAGTGAAAACCACCTGGAAGACACCATGCTGTATTCCAAGCGGTTCTTTGCTGACCGTGCTTCACTTCTGTCGGTTGACCTGGGTATCGAAGAGAAATATAAGCCGATCATCGAAAAGCACATTAAGTTCTTCGCCAATAAAGAGCGGACACAGCGCTTCTATGACCTGGAAATCGAGAACTTCAATGAGGAAAACATCCTCGTTGGTCTTCTCAGTGCTATCTGCAAGACTCGTACCTGCTCCTTTGAAGAGGTGCTTCGTGTCATGCTCACAGACGGTGAGCTGGAGGATAATAAGTTCCTTGCAGAGATCGAGAAGTATGATCTCCTGGAGTCCTTCTGGAAACTCTGTGAGCAGCAGTTTGGTTATACTGATCCAAAGCCGACGCTTGAAAAACTGATCGTCACGATGTTTGTCACGTCTACAGCCAGACAGCTGGGTTGTGATGTGCCGCAGAGCTGGAAGAGCTTCGGCTCCTACAAATCCGGCAATATCATTGCGTTCCTGAATAACTTGATGAACAGCGTACTTTATGGGGAACGCTTTGATGAACTGTCAAAACATGTGTCTGATGGCCTGAATGTAATGGCGGCGCTTTCTGCTATGCAGCCGGAAGCACTTGTGGATGTGGATACATTTATTGCTGCGGATCAGATTCTCGTAAAGTGGATCGTCGAGCGTCTTACCGCCGAGGATACTGGAGCGAAGTTGGACAGGCTTTCGATTCCGGAAATCTGCGAGAAGCGGAGCAAAATGCACTTCGGCAAACGGACAGAGAAAACGTACAGTCTGCTTCACAGTGCCTATGATCTGATTGCAGCTGCGAATTATAACTGTCCGGATGGCTTCAAGAAGATCATTAGCCAGTACCTGAAGGAAGACTATAAGATCGACCAGGAATACCGGAAGTTCTATACCAATTTCGACGCATTGGAAGATACCGGAGCATTTGAAGGGCTTCGGACGCTGGTCGAGAACATCTACACAAACGAATTCCTGGCAAAGATCATGCCGAAATGGAACGAGGGTATTCAGGAAGAGCAGGCATTCCAGGAGATTCCGCTTCAGAGGAATTTCTATGCGCGTAACATCCGAAACGTAAAGGAACGCACGGCGGTCATTATCTCAGATGCTATGCGTTACGAAGTTGGCCAGGAACTGTTTAGGCGCATGATAGATGATCCGAAATGCACAGCTAAGCTGGAAGTCCAGCTTTCGGTGCTTCCCTCTTTTACAAGACTCGGCATGGCATCCTTACTGCCGCATCGCACACTGACGATGACGGATGACTTCCGCGTGCTGGCAGATGATGTCCTTTGCAATGATCTGGCAGGACGGCAGACTGTTCTTCAGGCACATCAAAAGGACAGCTGCTGCGTGCAGTTTGATGACATCAAAGGCCTGAAGAAAAATGATTTGCGCGATATCTTTACCGGCAAGCAGGTTGTGTACGTGTACCATAACCAGATCGACGCCCGCGGAGATAAAGCGAATACCGAGGATGAGGTATTTACCGCCTGCGAGGAGGCGATTGCAGAGATCATGGATTTGATCCGGAAGATCTCTGGCAGCGCCAATACGCATCACTTCGTGATTACATCGGATCATGGATTCATTTATAAGCGGGACAAGCTATCCGAGAGCGACAAGATCGTCGCGGTCAATGATAAAAAAGCATTCGTGAACCGTCGCTTTATCGTGGCACAGGAGCCTGTGATTGATGAAGGTGTCCAGAATATACCCATGGGACGCATTCTCGGAAATGACGATCAGAAGGTGGTTTCCTTCCCTGTCAGCAGCAACGTTTTCAAGGTTGCCGGCGGCGGGCAGAACTTTGTACATGGTGGCTCCTCTCCGCAGGAAATGCTGGTTCCGGTTCTGGAAATCAAGATGGAGCGCGGTCACATGGAGACAAGACCTGCACAGATCGCCCTTGTCAGCATCGTGCAGAAGATCACGAACCTGATCACGACAATGGACTTCATCCAGTCGGATGCAGTCAGCGATACCGTGAAGAAAACGACCTATAAGATGTATTTTATCTCTGAGGACAACGAGAAGATCTCCAATGAGAATACATACATCGCAGACAGCCGTGAATCCGATCCTCAGAAGAGAATCTTCCGGATGCGGTTCACATTTAAGAACAAGAAATACGACAAGAATAAGCAGTATTACCTTGTTGTTTACGATGATGCGACAGGCATCGAAGCATTCCGCCATCCTGTAATCATGGACCTGGCGTTTGCGGATGATTTCGGATTCAGCATCTGATAGAGGAAACGGAGGCGGCAGCATGTCGGAATTTTTAGAGACTGATGATAGAAGGGCTGTCATCAAGAATAAGCTCCGTCAGTATTTTGACGGCAAGATCGTCCGGAAGGATCTGACAAAGAAGATCAAAGAGGGCGCGAATGTGCCGGTCTATGTCCTGGAGTTCCTTCTCGGCCAGTATTGCAGCTCTGATGATCCGGAAGTGATCGATCAGGGTGTTGAAAACGTCAAGCGAATTCTGGCGGACAATTTCGTGCGGCCTGATGAGGCGCAGAAGATTCTTTCTCTGCTTCGTCAGCGCGGCAGCCATACTGTTATTGACATGATAACGGTCAATCTGGATATCAAGCATGACTGCTATGTTGCAGACTTCTCCAACCTTGGATTGAAGGGCATTCCGATTGATGAGGAATACCCGACAAAGTATGACCGTCTTCTTTGCGGCGGAATCTGGTGCATTGTCCAGCTTGATTATGAGTTTATCGAAGAAGAAAGGAACGGCACGCCGATCCATATCCGGAAGCTGACCCCGATCCAGATGCCTCATGTAGATATTGATGAGCTGAAGGCCGGTCGAAAGGCATTCACGAAGGATGAATGGATTGATGTACTGCTCCGCTCTATCGGCATGGAGCCGGATGAACTGGAGTATCGTGAAAAATGGCTCCTTCTGACCAGAATGCTGCCGTTGATCGAGAACAACTTTAACCTATGCGAGCTTGGCCCGAGGAGCACCGGTAAATCACACCTGTACAAGGAGATTTCCCCAAACAGTATTTTGGTCTCCGGCGGTCAAACAACGGTCGCAAATCTGTTTTATAACATGGCCAGAAAGCAGGTCGGCCTTGTCGGCCTCTGGGATTGTGTAGCCTTTGATGAGGTCGCCGGTATCCATTTTAAGGATAAAGACGGCGTGCAAATAATGAAGGATTATATGGCTTCCGGTTCCTTTGCCCGCGGCAAGGAAGAAAAGGCAGCCTCTGCTTCTATGGTCTTTGTCGGTAATATCAACCAGAGCGTAGATGTCCTCTTGAAGACATCCAGCCTGTTTGATCCTTTCCCGCCTGAAATGGGAACGGACACGGCTTTCCTTGATCGAATGCATTGCTATATTCCTGGCTGGGAAATCCCGAAGTTCCGTCCGGAGCATTTCACGGATGACTATGGTTTTATTACGGACTATCTGTCTGAGTTCATCCGGGAACTTCGGAAAGAACAGTATGGTGATTCCCTGGATAAGTATTTCCGCCTCGGAAAGAACCTGAACCAAAGAGACACTATCGCGGTCCGAAAGATGGTCGATGCCTATGTGAAGCTGTTGTATCCGGATGGCGTATTTGATAAAGAGCAGATCGAGGAGATACTGACGATTTCCCTTGAGATGCGCCGTCGTGTCAAGGAACAGCTGAAGAAGCTTGGCGGCATGGAGTTCTATGACGTGAACTTCTCTTATATCGACAATGAATCTTTCGAGGAGCATTACATATCAGTTCCGGAACAAGGCGGCGGAAAACTGATCCCGGAAGGCATGTGCAATCCGGGGCAGGTTTATACCGTATCCCGTGGAAAGTCCGGAATGATCGGTGTATTCCGTCTGGAATCACAGATGCTACCCGGAAACGGTAAATTTGATCGTACTGGCCTCGGATCAGACCGTGAATGCAGAGAGGCTTCCAATACGGCCTTCAGCTTCTTGAAGGCCAACGGAAACAGGATCAGCGGATCAATCAGCACAACCACGAAAGACTACATCGTGAATTATCAGGATCTTCAGGGTATCGGCATGACAAGCAAGCTGGCGCTTCCTACGCTCATTGCGCTGAGTTCTATAGCCCTGAGTAAGCCGACTGTCAGCTCGCTTGCTGTTCTTGGCGAGATCAGTATCAGCGGAACTATGATCAAGGTCGATGAGCTTGCAAATGCGCTGCAGGTTTGTCTGGATTCTGGCGCAAAGAAGGTATTGCTGCCGATCACGTCTGCCGCAGATCTCGGCACAGTGCCGGCGGAGTTGGTCGGATGCTTTAACTTGATTTTCTATAACAGTGCGGAGGATGCAGTGTATAAGGCACTGGGAGTGGAGTAAGGAGACCTTTATGTGGAATGATATAGAAACATCATCAGATTATCTGCATTTTTCAGTAGTCTCACAAGCAGTTGCAGATATGATTGTCGAGTCGGGAAAAAGTCCGATATCTATCGGTGTATCCGGCAGTTGGGGTTCCGGTAAGTCATCGATGGTAAAGATGATCGGGCAGGAACTGAAGAAGCGTGATGAGGCCGAGAAGAACTATATTTTTTTAGAGTTTAATGCATGGCTATATCAGGGGTATGACGATGCTAGAACTGCTTTACTACAAGCAGTTTCGAAAAAGCTTTCTTCAGAGATGGAGAAGAGGAAAACTCCAAAAGATGATGGGGCTTGGGATAAACTAAAAAAATTTACAAAGAGAATTAACTGGTTTCAAGTATCTAAATTGGTGCTGCCACTTTTCGCGGGTTTCATTCCTGGAGTAAATGCAGTAGGTGCGTTGGGCAGCCTTGTATCTGCAATTTCCGACAGTATAGAAAACCCTGACGAAACTTCAAAGAACAGTGAGGCTGTCAACAAGGCGTTTGAAAATCTTGCGCCTGAAGTAAAAGAACTATTAAAAGCGGAGGCAACAAAGCCGGCAACCGAACAAATTGAAGGGCTACGCAAGGACTTCCAGGAACTCTTGGAAAAACTCAATGTGAAATTAGTCGTTTTAGTCGATGATTTGGACAGGTGCTTGCCCGAAACGGCGGTCTCAACCCTTGAGGCCATGAGGCTGCTTTTGTTTGTTGACAGGACAGCTTTCATTATTGCTGCAGACGAGCAGATGATTAGGAACGGCGTAAAAGCGCATTTCGGAGACGTCGAATTGTCTGAGGGTCTAATTACAAGCTACTTTGATAAGCTTATCCAGGTGCCAATAACAGTTCCGCATTTGGGCGTTGCTGAGATTAAGATTTACATAGTGTTGCTTTATATCGAAGCGGATATTAGAAAGAACAATTTAGAAGACGGAAACCTTATAAGTGCGCAAAAGAATCTGAATGATTTACTCTCTCAGGCATGGAAAACTCCTGTAACTAAGGAAACTATTGAAAATGCTTTAGAAGAAATACATTTAGATGATCTCTCTAATTATGTCTCTATGGCTGATCAATTAGCTGGTATTTTAGCTACGGCAGACAATATTAAAGGAAATCCGAGGTTGATTAAGCGGCTTCTGAACGCGCTGGAAATTCGCAAGAAGGTAGCTGCTCTTAATGGAATTACTGTTGACTCAGAACTCCTTATTAAGATGTTGCTCTTTGAAAGGTGCGCATCGGCGGGCGCCTTTGATTATTTGTCTCAGCAAGTTTTGCAGGATGAGAGCGGAAAGCCAAGTTTTATAAAGGACTTAGAGGATAGCATCGCAACCGGCAATGAGTTTAAGGCTCCGGACACTAATTGGGAGTCAGACTTTATAAAGAAATGGTTGCTGCTACCGCCTGCTTTAGGGGAAATTGATTTACGGCCATTGATCTACTTGAGTAAAGATAGATCTTTGCCTTTTGCTGCGTATGACGAATTATCTCCGGAAGGAAACAGAATCTTAGAAGCTCTAAAGGTAGTAAAGACAGGACCCTTGAGTCAAGATCTCATCAACAAAATCAAAGGCCTCGGTGAAATGGAAGCAACCTTGTTGTTGAATCAGGTTGCAAGAATCGGCAGAGCAAATCAGTGGACTGCCGATACAGTCTGCGCAGCTACACATATCACGGAGGCGTTTTCTACAGTTGGCGACAGATTGGCGTTAGCGTTAGGGGAAATCCCTTCAAAATCTGTCAAGCCCGCAATCATTCCGTTGATTAAAGAGAAAGAATGGGCTAAGAGCTTGCTGGAAAAGTGGGCGAATGACCCTGAAACACCAAGCACTGTAAAGAAAGCCATAGAACCTAAGGCGAAAGGATAAAGTATGGGAACTTCCGCTTCAAGTAAGGGGCCAGGCGCTGGGGTATCATTTGATCCCCCCTGGCTTGATGACATTAATGTTCCAGGCATAGATAAGCCGACTGATTTAGATCATGCTGTAGGGACTGCTCCCAAAGCTCGGTTTGGAAGCGCTAGGAGGAGTATGGGAGATTATGTCCGCTCTGGAAGTACTGATTCAGCTCGGAGATCCCTAGGTCACTATTCCAAAACCGGAATGGGTGGCGCTCAGAATGTCGCGCGAAGAATGCGCACATCCACAAGAACTGCATCTAATTTCTTCAATACATTTCGATCTCTAAGAGACGATACATCTTTTGCATTAGGAAAAGAGATCACGGATTTAAAGAACCGAGGAGCAGATGCGTCGGAGATTATTGACACTATCGTGAGGCATGTTTGCCCGAAAGGTGGAAGTGTTGATGAGGTATCTTGCCGTGACTCTGGAACTTCAGCATTAAGTGAATTTATGGATAGGAACCCTGATGCCGATTTCAGCAAACTAAGTGACGACCAGATCTGGGCATTAACAGCTATGTATCTTGGTAACGAGGCCTTCAACAGAGTACAAATGGATATCGGTCAAGCTTTTGAAAAACAGGATGTTCCATATGTAGATAGAGTGATCAGAATGAATGATATGCGGGAGTATATTCAATCTGAAATTGCAATTCAGATGGATAAATTAAGAAAAACTGCCGATCAAAATGTCGATGTGAATAAACTCTTTCAAGATACGATCAAAAACACTTTTGAGGTATTTGAGGTTGAGATATGAGCAAGGTTGTTTGTTATCCTCGTTGTTGCAAGCCATCATATTACGAAGAAGACATTTTGTATTTTGAAATGTTTTCGACGCCTGAGGTTAATCTTGCGAACGTCGGACATGTGGGGGTGCAAATTCTTAAAGAAATGCGCCAATCCCAGATACATCCGTCGATCCTCGCTTTCGATTTCTTAATGATATCATTGGGTGTTGTTTCTGCTGATAAAGGGGTACTCAGAAGCACATGTGCTGATGGTTGGACACGATGTATTGAGCTAACAGTATATGTTCATGAGTATGATAAATGGATTCAGGAACAATCTAAAATTGAAGAAATGCTCCGCTTCCTTACAGGTGACTTCTGGCAGCTTCATTTTCAAAAACTCGAAACATCAATTAATCCAGAGAAGGAATATCCGTTAAAAGACAATGACTGTGTTTGCCTTTTGTCGGGAGGAATGGATAGTCTTGTAGGTGCGATAGATCTTCATGAGGAAGGAAGAAATCCTCTTTTCCTTTCTCAGATCGTCAGAGGGGATGCAGAACATCAGCGTGAATATGCAGCGTCTGTTGGGAAAGACAACTTATGCCAGTGGAGTAATAACGTCAAAAAACGCGGTAGAACAGAAAACTCTACAAGAGCTAGGTCTATTGTCTTTTTCGCGTATGCATTACTTGCTTCATGTGGTATTAATTTCAACTTGTCCGGCCGCAAGGAGATTATAGTTCCAGAAAACGGATTTATAAGTCTCAATATACCTCTTGACGAAATGAGGATAGGCAGTCTTAGCACAAAGACGACCCATCCTGTCTATATGAAAATGCTTCAGGAGATATGGAACGACCTTGACCTCAAAGTTGATCTTATTCTTCCATACCAATTCAAAACAAAAGGCGAAGTCCTTTTACAATGCAAAAACCAGGAACTGATGAAATCACTCATCTTTGGCTCGACAAGCTGCGGAAAGTATCAGCGGCACGGTTTGCGACATTGTGGAGAATGCGTTCCTTGTTTGGTAAGGCGCGCGGCATTCTTAAAAGCTGGGTTGAATGATGAAACTGAAAACGGATATTGCGTTGAGTCATTAAAGAGATCAAATTCGCAAGATGTAGCAGCGGCCGCAATGGCGTCTATACAAGTTGAAAAATATGGGATCGAAAAATTTGTCAAGTCGGCTTTGGCATTTAGCGATCCAACACACAAAATAGACTATATGGGTGTTGTGAGCCGAGGTTTACAAGAAATTAGAATGCTTTTAATAAAGAATGAGGTTTTATGATCGATTATCATTGCCATTTGGATCTATACCCAAATCCTATGAGAGTATTTACAGAGGCAAACAAAAGGAATACCGATATCCTTGCCGTTACTACAAGTCCAAGGGCATATGAAAAAACAAGGCAACATTTTAGGGCTGCAAAGAATGTGAGAGTTGCGCTTGGATTTCATCCGGAATTGCTAGTGCAGCGCTCGACTGAAAAAGCTTTATTCTTTGAGCTTATGAAATCCGTAAGATTCCTTGGCGAAATTGGTATAGATGGGCCCCAGAGAATGAAAGAATCAAATTACGAACAAGAGGAGTTCTTTTGCAACGTAATTCAACACGCAGCTGTTTCAGATGGGAAAATTATTAGTATTCATTCCCGTGGTGCCATAAAAGACGTTTTGAGAATACTCGAAAATAATGAAGGAAATTATACTCCGGTTCTTCATTGGTTTACTGGAAATTTAAAAGAGTTAGATAAGGCTGTGGATCTTGGTTGTTGGTTCAGTATTAATCCTAAAATGTGCTTTACTACTTCCGGGAAAAGAATCATTGACCACATACCGCTCGACAAAATGATTCCAGAAACTGACGGACCGTTCACTCAAGTCAATGGATCGCCATATATGCCGTGGGATACGACAGTAGCATCATATATTGCGGAAACGAAAAAAATTAGTGTTGATGAGATAGACTTGATATTCGATAAAAACTTGAAGCGTTTAGAAGGAATTGTGTGAGGGCAATTCAATATGCAGGGATAATATAAAGTCATTACCCTCTGCGGTAGCACGCGTTTCAAGGTAGCTTTTATGGAAGCTCAAAAACGTCTGACGTTGGAGGGCAATATAGTGATCAGCGTTGGCCTCTTTGGACATGCCGGCGATTCTGAGGTCTGGGAGAACATGGACGAAGGAACGTTGACCAGAACAAAAGAGATGCTTGATGACATGCATAAACGCAAGATCGACATGGCGGATGAGATCTTTGTGATCAATGTCGGCGGATACATCGGGTCCAGTACCCATTCCGAAATCGAATATGCAAAAGCAACCGGTAAGCCGGTGCGCTACCTCGAAGAAATACAGTAACAGAAAGAAGGCGGTGCTATGAAAGGCTCTGAGACAAAACTTATCAAATACATGGAAGGCGCAGATAAGCGTTTTGTCATTCCGGTCTATCAGAGAAATTATGACTGGAAGATTGAGAACTGCAAGCAGCTCTATGACGATCTGGTAAAGGTGATTCGGAACAATCGAAAGAATCACTTCTTTGGCAGTATTGTCTCCACCTATAATCCCGACGGTGATAATGAGGAATATCAGATCATCGATGGCCAGCAGCGCCTTACTACAGTCTCCCTGCTCCTTTTGGCAATGTATAACCTGATCCGCCAGGGGAAAATCGTTCCGGAGGACAAGCGGCTCAGTGACCGGATTTATGAGGACTATCTTGTAGATAAGTATCAGCCTGAGGAGACCCGAATCAAGTTGAAGCCGATCAAGAATGACCGGAAGGCATTCGGCAAACTCTTCGATGAGGAGACGGAACATATCGGCGGCTCAAACTTGACCACGAATTACAACTATTTCTATGACCGGATTCAGAAGGAAGAAATCACGATAGACCAGTTATTTCAGGCAATCCGAAGCTTGGAGATTATCAGCATCCGTCTGGACTCTGAAGATAATCCGCAGCTTATTTTTGAAAGCTTGAACTCTACTGGTCTGGACCTTTCCGAAGGTGATAAGATTCGAAACTATATCCTGATGGGGCAGCCGTCCAGACAGCAGGAAGTCTATTATGAGAAATATTGGAACAAGATCGAAGAGAATACCAATTATCAGGTAGATCTCTTTGTCCGTGACTATCTGAGCGTAAAGCAGCAGGCCACGCCTTCTCTGAACAAGATCTATTTCACATTCAAGAATTACGTTGAAGATGAGCATGTGGAGATCGAGGCGCTGCTGACGGATCTTCTCAATTATGCGAGGCTGTACAGGATTCTTTTGACGGGAAAAGTCTCAGACAAACGCCTGGCTTCTTGCATCTATCGCTTAAACCGGCTGGAGACGACCGTTACCAGGCCATTCTTCCTGGAAGTCCTGCGTTTGCAGGCAGATGGAACGATTCCTTTGGATGACGTTGTTGAGATCTTCCTGACAACGGAGAATTATTTGTTCCGCAGGACCATCTGCGAGTTGCCGACAAACCAGTTGAACAAGATTTTCCTATTGCTGCATAAAGAAGTAATCCGCTATGACGGTACAGCAGACAACTATCTTGAAAAGCTGAAGTATGCGCTGCTTTCCAAGAAGGAACGTGCCCGTTTCCCGGAAGACGTGGAATTTGCCGAAGCATTTGCTGTAAAGCAGATTTACTCCATGAACGCCAAGAACAAGATGTACATTCTGGAGCGTTTTGAGAACTTCGGGACTATTGAAGATAAAGATGTTTACCGGCATTTCGATGACGGTGATTACTCCATAGAGCATATCATGCCGCAACACCTGACTCCGGCATGGGCTGATGCTCTGGGTGAAGATTATGAACGGATTCACGAGACATGGCTGCACAGGATGGCAAACCTGACATTGACGGGATATAACTCCAAGTACAGCAACAACACATTCCTTGAGAAGCGTGATATGGCGAATGGCTTCAAGGACAGCGGAATCCGTATGAACCAATGGATTGGCCAGCAGAATCAGTGGACAGAGACCGAGCTGGAACAGCGGAGTGATTATGTTCAGCAGCGTGCTTTGGAAATCTGGGCGGCTCCTGTAACCAGCTTCCGTCCGATTCAAAAACAGCTGGATTCCTATACGCTGGATGATGAAATCAACCTGACCGGAAGGAAGATTGCCCGCTTTGCCTATTTGACAATGGAACAGTCTGTCAGGAATTGGGCTGAGATGTTTGAGAACGTTGTCCGGATTCTTCATTCTGAGGATAAATCGGTTTTGAATAATTTGGCTTATGAAACCGATACAAGTGTAGATCTGGCTGTCTATGTAAGTCATCGCAAGCAGGATCTGCGCGGCTATATCGAGATTGACAATGGTATCTATGTGGAACGGAACACCAGCACATGGATGAAACTCTCCATTTTGAAGCGGCTGTTTGCACTGTACCATCTGGATCCGACGAACTTGGTCTTCTATCTCCGGGATGATGACGGTTCTGACGAGGATGAGGATATTTCCGGCACTCGTCATGAGATCCGGAAGAAGTTCTGGACGTATGCTCTAGACTTGATAAAAGAAGCCAATGCTGAGAGCGGAGCTTTTAGTAACTGCAATCCTGTGAAAGAAAACTGGGTCAATGGATACTTTGGTATTCAGGGATTCAATCTCTGCTGCGTCGGTAATTATGACTCTGCACGGGTCGAAGTCTACTTAGGTAAAGCTGATAACGAAGAGAATAAGAAGGCTTATGATCTGGTAGCTGCGCACAAGGCAGATATAGAGAACGAGCTCGGGGTTCAGCTGCTCTGGGATCGCGGAGACGATAAGAAATCTTCCAAGATTTATTACAAGATTGACGGTGTTGGTATCGACAATGAGGATGACTGGCCGGTAATCGCAAAATTCCAATCGAAATGGACAGTTAAGCTGTATGAATCGATTGTAGTGCCATATCTAAAGCCGGCATATGCTCTAATCTCACATTAGTACTAAAGTGGAAAAAGGATATATAGTTTAACGACAAGGTAGAAAAGAGGAACGCCATGAAGCAGGGAAACACTATTATTAGAGCAATAAAAGGTGACATCACCAAGGTGGCGTCTGTATCGGCGATAGTAAATGCGGCAAACAAGACATTGCTTGGTGGTGGCGGTGTAGATGGCGCTATTCATCGTGCTGCAGGGAAAGAGCTTTTAGAAGAGTGCAGAAAACTAAATGGATGTGATACCGGTGAAGCGAAAATTACCGGTGCCTATAACCTCCCCTGCAAGTATGTTATCCATACCGTTGGTCCTGTATGGAATGGTGGTACTCATCAGGAAGCAGAACTACTTGCAAATTGCTATAAAAACTCACTCCAGGTTGCTGTTGAGCATGGGATACGCAGCATTGCATTTCCTTCAATATCGACAGGTGTATACTCCTACCCTTTGGAAGAAGCCGCAGAGATCGCTGTTAAAACAGTAAATGATTTTATAGCTAAGCATCTTGGCGTATTTGATGAAATAATATGGGTCCTTTTCAATGACAAAACGAAGGCAGCTTATGATAACGCAATAGAGCAATTGGAAGAAAAGGGCTCCGTTACCAAAAATCGGGTGCCTGTGGTCATTGGGTTCTTCCATGAAAATGAGGAATACGGATGTTTCAGCAACTGGTATCCTGCTGAATTTGATTATGCTGGGCAGCACTTTTTGAATGCAGAGCAGTACATGATGTTCCATAAAGTGCTTATGTTCCACAAATACGAATTGGCAGACGAGATCATGGAAACTTCTGATCCTGCAAAATGCAAGAAGATTGCTGGTCAGAAATTTCCTGAATTTAACCCTGAGCTTTGGGAGAAAACATGCCACACCATCGTAAAACGTGGGGTGAAAGCGAAGTTCAAACAAAACGACAATCTCCTACAGACCTTGTTAGATACCGGAAATGCAATACTCGCAGAGTGTTCTCCTTATGATAGGAAATGGGGAATAGGCATTGATATCAATGATCCAGATCACCTTGTAGTCGCAAAATGGCAGGGCAAGAATCTTCTTGGACGGATACTGATGGAAGTCCGAGAAGAACTGCGACAGGAAGTTTTGCCTTCTAGTGGCAATATCAAGTACATTGATTCACATGACCTGGAACCGATTCGTGAGTGGAATATGACTGCAGGCGAATTGAAACGAATCCCACAGTTCTATGATGCAATCCATGCCTATAGTGATACTTTGCACGGGCATCATGAACGAGATGTTTTCTACCATGAGTACACTCTGTATGATTGGGAAATTGCGATGAGAACGAATATGGGTGGAGGACTTCCTGTAATTGGCTTTTATGAGATGAAACAGGATATCTATGATACCGTAAGAAGGCTTGTCGCAGTTGATACATCAAAGCATAAAAGGCTAGAGTTCTGCAATAGATATATTCCGTTTCTGCAGATGATCGCCGATGACGAGGATCTAAAGCATGCCTGTCATGAGCATTCTGTATATAAAGCAGATGTAAAGCACGGCAGTGTGATTGGCTATCTTTATGACCACTTCATGAAGGAAGCTTACGATTCTGGCATGGTTGTGCAGAACTATGGTGAGGTTGTCAAAAAAGCAGGAATGGATAATAAGGTTGCTAGTCCAAGCGTTGAAGCTCTTGATCGGCTTTCGGCAGAACAAGTATTAGGTTGCATTGCATGGCATTTCAGACGAGATCATTTTGTTGAAGGGTCTTTGATATCAGATAGTATAGCGGACGGACATATGCTCAGGATGTTACATGTATATGTAGAGAAAGCCGAAAATGGCCGCCAATGACTATGCCATCCAATGTATATCTTGATACGGATTACGCAACGCACTGATCGTGAATATATGAAGCCGGTTTCTTTGTAGGAGGTGTTCATTTGGATAATGAAGCTAAACTAAGACCTATATACATACTAAAAGTTCTTAAAGAGCGTACTGATGAAGATCACTTCCTTTCAACTGCTCAGCTATGCAAGATCCTCAAGGATGAGTTTGGCATGGACACTCATCGAACCACCATCAAAAGTGATATTGAAATGCTGCAACAGGCTGGAATTGGTATTCAAGCAACACGTTCCACTCAGAATTTGTACAATTTCATTGACCGAAAATTCGATGATGCAGAACTGAAACTCCTGATTGACGCAGTAGAATCTGCCAAGTTCATTACAAAAGCCAAAAGTGACCAACTCGTTTCAAAATTAGTCAACCTCTCTGGTATTTATAAAGCATTAAGCTTGAAACGGAATCTTGTCGTCGATGGGCGATATAAAGCAGAGAATGAAAAGGTTTACTTCATCGTGGATGCGATAAACCAGGCCATCAATCAGAAGAAAAAAATCCGTTTTCAGAAAATGGAATACAACATTAAAAAGCAGCGTGTTCTCCATAATTCCGGCGAGAAATACACTTTTAGTCCATATTCGCTTGTCTGGGATGGCGACTTCTATTACGTGGTTGGCTTCTCAGATAAGTACCAGAATATCGGGAGTCACCGTGTAGACCGAATCGCAAAAGCACCTGAGATACTGGATGATCCGATAGTTCCTATTCCTTTCGGGTTCGACATCAACAGATTTATCAACACTATGTTCCGTATGTATAATGCATCGAGAAAAGAAGTCGAACTCGTTTGCGAGAACAGCGTGATGGATGCCATCATTGATAAATTCGGGCTTGATGTGCCAACATTTGCGTGCGATCAGAACAATTTCAGAGTTATTACTGAGGTCGCCGTTGGAACAGTCTTCTATAACTGGATTTTTGGCTTCGGTGGAAAAGTCAAAATAAAGGGGCCAGAGGATGTAAAGCAAGAGTATCGTGAGCTGGTCGAAAAAGCAGTATCATGTCTTGATTAGTTTCCGGCGCGCAAGAAAGATTCAGAGAACAAGTTGTAGCAAGCAATGCTTCTGGGACGCCAGAAGCCAAGAACGGAGCACCCCAGTGGGTGCTCCGTTCTGCTTGATGGGGCACAACATCCCCATACCCCTTTGACAGAGAATCCTTCTCTGGCTGCGCACCGTACTGGCGCTGTTTTATTCATATTGGTGCTCCCTCCCCTTCTCTTTTTGGTCGTCGATGCCAAAGATATACTCTGCGTTTGCCTTGTGGATCAGAAGTTCGCGCATTTCATCCTGGGCTTTGTGGTAGTCGGCGTAAGCCGCCTTTTTCTCTGTCAGCAGCGCTGAGAACTCTGCGTTAAGGCTCTTTACCGAGGGCAGCTTCTTCAGGCCGGATTCGTCAAACGCCTTCTTCGCCGCCTGATGCAAAATGATCTCTCCCTCGTGCGCTTCACGGAAAGCTTTGCTGTACCCGGATTTCCGATAAGCCATATAAACGTCTCGGGTCTTCAGGTAATTCAGGATGTGAGTTTTCAGAGTCTGGATTTCCGCCATTCGTATTTCTGCGTTCTTGATCCTGGTCTTCAAGTCATAAAACTTGGATTCCGCTGTCTTTGCAGCCTTTGAGAGTTCATCCATGTCGGCGAATCCGTGCTCTTCCAAATATACCATCGTCTTGGCCATTTGTTTGAGCTTGATGACCTTCATCGCCTGGTCGTATCGTGCACCTTTTCCTGAGTTGATCTTTGCCTCCAGCTCTGAAACCAAAGAAGGACGCTGACGGCGCTGCGGTATCTTTTTCTTCTCGAACGGCTTGTGCTTTCTGCTGCCCTGCATCACGGCAAGCAGTTCGTCCTCAGAATAACCTTCGCCGAGCGAGCGCAGACGGATACTCTTTTTCTGCCCCTCCCGTTGGAACGACAGGTGTTTTCCTCTCTTTACCTCGTAGCCGGACTTTTTCAAAAGAGAGAGCAGTTCGTCCATGCTTGCCGGTTTTTTTGCAAGGGCCTGATCTATTGCGAGGCGCAACAAATCGCGCTGAGACAGCTTGCTCTCCATACCAAGCCACTTGTTGTAGCTCTTGCCGTGCTTTGCCGGATTCTCGATAACGGACAGACGGTGTTCGGCGCTTATCTGATCAGAGAGCTTCCGTACTGCTTCCGTACTTCCCCAAAAGTTGCGAAACTTCCTGGCGCAGTCAAGGGATGTAGAGTTCCAAACGATGTGATTGTGAACATGCGCTTTGTCTACATGAGTGCAGACGATAAAAGCGTGCTCTCCCTTCGTGAAGCGCTCGGCAAATTCATAACCGATGCGGTTGGCCTCTTCCGGCGATACTTCACCGGGCTTGAATGACTGCCGGATCTGATATGCGATCACGTCGTGTTCCTGTACTCTGCCGGTAATCTCATAATACTCCCGCTTGGACAAGGCAAATTCAGCCGCTACGAAGTCGAGGTCACAGGCATAGGATGAGATCAGCTCACCGTCGTTTGTTTTATCGGGATTCTTCGCGTAGTCCGTCCGCTCATGCAGACATTGTGTGATGGTCTTGCCCTTGTTCAGGTGCATTGGAATGATTCTCGTTGTTGCCATAGTACCTCCATAAACGAAAAAAGTGCGGGGTGTTCAGCCCCGCACTCGCAGCAATATCCGGTTTTCTCAGCCGT
>JAEEGK010007293.1_pt1 | contig 26365 bp, 31 predicted proteins | sample 8958771 | NCBI WGS metagenome assembly JAEEGK01 (sample SAMN16246547, study PRJNA631951) | gut metagenome | biome: gut microbiome; feature: rumen; material: SC-attached | host: Bos | place: Iran: Karaj | collected 2018-10 | reverse complement strand
GCGTGAAATCCGCCGCGGCATGGGGAAATGTCCGTGAAAATGGGTATCTTTACACAAATTGACCACCATAATGCGAAAACTTTTCCTATCCCTGGCCGTTCTGGCCTTTTTCCTGCCCCTTGCGGCGCAAACCAAGATGGAACCCTGGCAGGACCCGAATGTCTTCGAAGAGAACCGGATGCCCATGCGGGCGACCTTCGTATCTGCTCAGCAGCAGACCCTGAACCTGAACGGACTGTGGAAATTCCACTTCAATCCGACTGTCGAAGGCCGGCTCAAGGGTTTCGAGGCCGTTGGCTATGACGACAGCGCCTGGGGAGAGATTCCGGTACCGGGCCTGTGGGACCTGAACGGATACTGCGACCCGCTTTATGTCAACAACGGCTATCCCTGGAGCGGACACTACCAGAACAATCCGCCTTATCCGGCCCTGGAGCACAACTATGTGGGCCAGTACCGCCGGACCTTCAACATTGACAAGTCCTGGATCGGGAAGCAGATCTGCCTGAATATCGGTTCCGCCACCTCCAACGTCCGTGTTTGGGTGAACGGCAAGATGGTGGGCTACAGCGAGGACAGCAAGCTGGAGGCCCGTTTCGACCTCACGAAATATGTCCATGCGGGCGAGAACACCATCGCCCTCGAGATCTTCCGCTGGTGCGACGGCACCTATCTGGAGGACCAGGATTTCTGGCGCTTCTCCGGTATCGCCCGTGGGGTGGAAATCTATACCCGCGAAAAGGAACGGATTGAGGATGTCCACGTGACCGGATGGGCCGACGGCCGCCTGAAGGTCCGTGTGGAGGTCACCAAGGGAATCCGTCTGGTTGACCTGGAAGTGATTGACTCGAACGGCCGGGGAGTCCTTGCCGTAGACGGAATCAAGGTGGCGAACGGGGTGGCTGAGATCGAAACGGAAGTTCTCAATCCGGCCCTCTGGAGCGCCGAGGATCCGAACCTCTACACCCTCACCGTCCGGGCCGACACCCGCAAGGCCGCTGTCGATTTCACGGAGATCCCGTTCGGCTTCCGCACCGTGGAGGTGGTAGGTAATCAACTGATGGTCAATGGAAAGCCCATCCTCATCAAGGGCGCCGACCGGCATGAGCTGAGCGCTTCCGGAGGTTATATCGTCACCGAAGCCGAGATGATCCGTGATATCCGGATCATGAAGGAACTGAACATCAACGCCGTCCGTACCTGCCACTATCCCGACGATCCGCGCTGGCTCGCCCTGTGCGACAAGTACGGCTTATATGTCGTGGACGAAGGTAACATCGAATCCCACGGCATGGGCTACGGCCCCGCCACGCTGGCGAAGAATCCGCTCTTTGCCGCCGCGCACCTGGAACGCGACAGCCGGATGGTCAAGCGTGACTTCAACCATCCGTCCGTCATCATCTGGAGTTTGGGCAACGAGGCCGGCGCCGGCCCCAACTTCGAGGCCTGCTACGACTGGATCAAGGCCTATGATCCGTCCCGTCCCGTGCAGTATGAGCAGGCAGTCATCGGCCGGGAGCGCCGCAGTCTCCGTTACACCGATATCTATTGCCCGATGTACAGCTCTCCGGATGGCGACCGCGCTTATCTGCAGAACGCGGACAAGCCCCTCATCCAGTGCGAATATGCCCATGCAATGGGCAATTCCATGGGCAACTTCAAGGAGTATTGGGATCTCATCCGCAGCGAGCCGGCCTATCAGGGCGGCTTCATCTGGGACTTCATGGACCAGGCACTCCGTTGGCCTTCCGACAAACCCGGGACTGACCATGTTTACATTTTCGGCGGCGACCTGAATGACTACGACCCGTCCGACGGCTCATTCAACTGCAATGGAGTCATCGCCGCGGACCGCAGCCTGCACCCGCACGCCTATGAAGTCCGTTACCAGTATCGCAACATTCTCACGACGGCGGGCGACAAGCCGGGCGTGGTGAACATCTATAACGAGAATTTCTTCACCGACCTGTCCGGATGCCGCCTCCTGTGGACGCTGGAGGCCGGTGGAAAACCGGTCCGTACCGGTGTCGTGGAGAACCTGGACGTAGCCCCGCAGACCACGCGGACGCTGGACCTGGGTATCGGCAAACTGCCCGAAGGGAGTGTCGTCACGCTTACGGTCCGGTATCAGCTGAAGGAAGCGGCCCCGCTGCTTCCCGCCGGTCACGAACTGGCGTATGACCAACTGGTCCTCCGCGATGATCCCATCCTTCCCATTGGGACGTCCGCTTCCGTGAATGGGTTCGTGAAGGCCGATGAATCCGCTTCCGCCTTCCACTTCTCGGGCACCGTCGCCCGCGAAGGGACTTTGAGCACCCGTTTCGCAACCTGGGAGGTTTCCATCGACAAGAATCTCGGCGCCCTGGTCTCCTATAAGCTGGATGGTCAGGAAATGGTTTCCGAGCCCATGATGCCTTGCTTCGACCGCGCTCTCGTCGAGAACGACCTCGGCGCCCGCTTCCAGAACCGTTTCGCCCTGTGGCGGAACATCAAGTTCCAGGTGGCGTCGGTCGCCGCGAAACCGGTCGGAAATTCCTGCCAGGTGGACGTGGCGTTCGAGCCCATCGACGGGAAGGGAATCGTGAAAGTGGCCTATCTCGTGGATCCGGACGGCACGGTGGCCGTTTCCGAGTCCCTGGAGAATGCCGGCGGCCTGTCCGAGGCCCAGTACATCTTCCGCTTCGGCATGCGTTTCGCGATGCCTGGCCGGTATTCCGACCTTGATTTCTTCGGCTTGGGCCCGTGGGAGAACTATGCCGACCGCCACAGCGCCGCCCTCCTGGGCCGCTACCGTCAGCGGGTGGAAGACCAGTACCATTACGGCTATGCCCGCGCGCAGGAGTCCGGAACCCATACCGGCATGCGCTGGCTGAACATCCTGGATGAAACCGGTACCGGCCTGAAACTATGCGCTCCGACGCCTTTCTCCGCTTCCGCCCTCCCGTTCAGCCTGGAGGACTTGGACACCCATGTGCATTCCCTGGAACTCAAGGCCAAGGCCCATGAAAACGAGCGCTCCCGCGGGACAACTTATGTCCATATGGACCTTGCCCAGATGGGTGTCGGCGGTATCACCTCCTGGGGTACCTGGCCGTTGAAGGAGTACCTCCTCCCGGCGAAGCCCTACGACTTTGTCTTTACCCTGTCCCCGGTCTTCGACGATGTCCACTAGACACTTAACACCCTTGATATGAAACGAATTGCATTCCTTTCCGCCGCGTGCCTGCTGGTGCTGGGCACCGCGTGCAAAAGCGGCCCGGTCGCTCCCGTTGCCACTCAGTCCAAAGTCGTCGAAGACGGCGGTACCGGTCCCTACAAGGTGCTGATGCTGGAGGATCCGTCCTTGGAAGCGCACACCATCTTCGCGCCCCAGGACCTCTCCCCGTTTGGCAAAAAGAACCTGCTGCCCGTCCTCGTCTGGGGCAACGGCGCCTGCACCAACTCCCCCTGGGAACACTACAAGTTCCTGAATGAGATTGCCTCCCACGGCTTCCTCGTGATCGCCACCGGCTACATCCCGATGGAAGAAAAGCCATATCGCGGCCCCATGTCCACCTCCGCGCAGCAGATTGAATCCATCGACTGGGCCATTGCGCAGAATGCCGACAAAGAGAGTCCGTACTACGGTCGTATCGACGTGGAGCACATCGCCGCGGCCGGCATGTCCTGCGGCGGCCTGCAGACATTGGACAATGCCACGGACCCGCGCCTGAGCACGATCATGATTTGCAACAGCGGCCTGTTCATCAATCCGGGCACCGCCGTTCCAAACATGCCGATGCCCAATAAGGAGCGCCTCCAGGAAATCACGGTTCCGGTAATCTATATCCTGGGCGGTCCCGAAGATATCGCCTATGAGAACGGCATGGACGACTTCCACCGCCTTGTAAAGGTCCCGGCCTTCGCCGCGAACTACCCGGTGGGCCATGGCGGCACCTACCGCCAGGAACACGGCGGCGAATTCACCGTTCCGGCCCTGGCCTGGCTCCAGTGGCAGCTCAAGGGCGACAAGGAGGCCGCGAAACTCTTCCAAGGCGCCGACTGCGGCCTCGCCAACCGCGAAGGCTGGACGGTCGAGAAGAACGGTCTCATCGACTAGGCGGGAATCCGCCCGCCTCCGCTTGTCCCGTCCTCAAAAGCACTTGTTTTCGAGGACGGGACTTACATTTTGCCATGCCCGTCCTCGCAAATAGCCTTTTTCGAGGACGGAACATTCATTTTGCCTTGTTCATCCTCGTAAATAGCCCTTTTCGAGGACGAAGCACGTTGAATACCTCGTTCCTCCTCAATATGGGCCGATAATGAGGATGGCATGGGCCGCCGACCGGCTTCATATAGGGCAAGGACCCGTTTTCAGAATAATATTTAATTTAACGTTTTCTATTTTTTCTTACGATTGGCCGAGTTGTTCCATCGAAAACAAATAAACGTCGTCGAAAACAGAAAAAGATGAGAGCCGGATATTGGCGGCCGGCGGTGTTTCCATTATGTTTGCGGCTATGAAACACATAGCTGGAAAGCCGCAGACGCGGAATGAATGGGAATTGGAACGATTGTTCGGGGAAGGCGGTCCGTTCTTTCACTTGCACACGGAGCCTTTGAAAACGGGCATGATCTTTCTGAGCGACGCGGAACGGGCTGTCGCCATGGTCTATATCGCCATCGCAGCGCAATGTGCGGGTGTGGAAATATTGGCTTTCGCCCTGATGAGCAATCATTTCCATTTTATCCTTCGTGGACGGGAAGCGCTGTGCAAGGATTTCTACAAGCGTTTTTCCGCCATGCTTGCCTCATATTTCTCACGGCATGGACGACCCGGGGTGCTGGATCCCATAGGCGAGCCGACCCCCACGCCCATTACTACACTCAAACAGTTCCGGGACGAGATCGCTTATGTCATCCGGAATCCTTTCGTAGTACGGCAAGATGTAAATTTGTTCGCATATCCCTGGTGCTCGGGGTTCTTGTACTTCAATTCGATGCTGTCTCAGTTTGACCAGCGGTCCGCGGATACGTTGACCTTGCGGGAGAGACGTGCGTTGACCCACTCCCGCAACATGGTTCTCCCTGCCGGGCTGACGCTGGTGGGCGGGCAGGTGTTTCCGGGCAGTTTCGTTAATTACCGCTTGGTCGAGTCCATGTTCACAGACTGCCGTCAATTCCTGTTCTGGGTATTCAAGAACGTCGAGGCCCAGGTGGAAACGGCTCTCCGGTTTGGTGAAAAGCCATCCCTGACGGACGATGAAATCATCTCTGTCATGTGTCGGATCTGTCGTGACGACTTCGGGGTGAAAGGACCTTCTTCGCTGACGGAGCAACGGAAATACGATCTGGCCAGACGTCTCAAATATGATTACTATGCCTCGAACGGCCAGATTTCCCGGAGCACAGGTTTACCGCCCCGCACCGTAGACGCCCTCTTCCCCCTCGCCGCGAAGCCCTCGTCCTCATAATGGGTATTATTTAAGGACGGGAGAGCCAAATTGAGTTGTCCATCCTCAAAACAGGCCTCTATTGAGGATAGAAGGGCTGAAGAGAGCCACCCATCCTCAAAACGGGCGATTATTGAAGACGAGAGGTGAAAAAAGCCGGTCTCCGAACTGGGGACCGGCTTTTTGTGTGGGATGCCACTGCGGGTGGCGGGAAATGAAGCTTACTTCTGCAGGGCACCGAGCTGCTGGGTGGCCTGGGCGGCGTACTTGGCGTTGCCGGAGAGCTTCTTGTAGTACTCGATGGCGGTAGCCTTGTCACCGGCCTTCTGGGCGGTGGCGGCGATGGTGAACATCACATCGGCGGCATCCTTGGCGTCGGGGCTGACCTCGAGGTACTTCTTGTAGGCGTCGATGGCGGCCTTGCTCTTGCCGAGCTTGGTGTTGGCGCTGGCGATGAGCTTGTAGGCGTTGGCGTTCTCCACGAAGGTGTTGGCCTTCTCAAGGGCCTCGATTGCTTCGGCGGCCTTGTTTGCCTTCAGGAGGGCCTGGCCGTTCTTGAGGTAGGCATTGGAGAGGAGCTTGTTGGCCTGCTCGGCCTTACCGTTGGCGGCAGCGGCCTCGAGGGCGGCGATGGCGGCGTCGTTGTCACCGGCCTGCATCAGGGCCTGGCCGTAGAGGAGCTGGCTCTGGCCATCCTCGGGGGTGAGGTCGACCACCGACTTGAAAGCGGCGGCGGCAGCGGCGTAGTCCTTGGCCTTCAGCAGGGCGGCACCCTTGCGGGACCAGGCGTTGGGAATGAGATCCTTGGCCTCGGCGGCGATATTTTCGATTCCATAGCCTTCGGCCACGGAGGCGGCCTCCTTCAGGGTCTCGACGGCCTCGTCATACTGGGCCTCGTTGATCTGCTCCTTGGCGATGGAGAGAATGGTCTGGGGAATGATTTCCTTGCACTTGGCAACCATTTCGGCGGCCTCAGCCTCTTCGCAGGCCTCGAACTGGGCAAGGGCGTTCTTGAACTGGCTCAGGGCCTCGGCCTTGTTGGACTCGAGGGTCTGGGCACCCATGTTGAAAGCCTCCACAGCGGCATTGTAGTCCTGGGCGGAAGCGATTCCTGCGGCGAGCGCGAGCGCCGCGATGGCGACAAATAATCTTTTCATCTTTCGTTTGGGTTTATTCGTTATACTTATTTTGTCTTTGCCTTGTTGCACGCATTTTGCAAAAATAGCAATTTTTTATGTTAATTTTGCATTGTCAATGCGCTAATTCCATGCCGACCCGACTTTTCCATATGGTTTTCTGTCTGGCCTTTCTGGTATTTTCAAGAACTGTGCCAGCGCAGACCCTGCCGTCCCTTCCCATGGACGGAAAGATCCAGCGGGGGACTTTGCGCTGCGGGGTGACATACTATATGGTCAAGAACGACGAGGTCAAGGGATATGCCGATTTTGCCGTTGTCCGTCGGGGAGAAGCGCCCACCCGGGCCATCGAGGAAGGAATGAAGACAAAGTATCTTTCCCGACATGGCATCGGCCCCCGTCCCGGTGGTTTTTTCCAGGACTGCGACGGGTCTACGGTCCTGCACCTGGACCGCGTTCCGGTCTATGACGTCAATGTCCTGGACTCGACCCTGCTTGTGACTTTCGAACAGGTGGCGGCGTCCCGGGCCGATGAAGCCGTCATCGTGAGCGGCGATATCGATCCGGTGGAATTCAAGAAGAAGATGGATATCTTCTCGATGCTGGTTCCGCAGCATTTCGTGGAGAACAGCCGCGGTCCCGATTATGTGTGGGAATCTTCGGTAATGCCTTCCATCATCTGGAAAAACCGACGGATGGGCGACCGTGGCGTCGTCCGCATCGCCTACGCTTCTCCGCGTACACCGCAGGAACAGATGAATACGGCTCAGGCCCTGGTGATGGGCATCCTCAGCCGCGAGTTCCAGACCATTGCCGTCCGGCGGATCGAACGGAACCTCCGCGACGCCGGTATTCCGTACGGGCGGCTGGATTTCCACTATCTGAACAGCACTGAGACCGACGGCGACGAGGAATACGCCGTCGAGGTCCAGACGGACCGGGAGCATCTGGAGGCGGCGATGAAGATCGTTTCCGGAACGCTGGCGGGCCTGGACGGTTTCGGCGTTCCGGTGGAAGAGTTCACCGACGCGAAGAAAGTGATGATGGCCGGGATGGTCTCCCGGGGGAATGAAGCCCTGTCGAACCGGAAATATGTGGACCGCTGCGTGGCCCACTTCCTCTATGGCGCCAATCTCGCCCCTTACAGCGAGGAGACGCGTCTTTTCGCCCGAAAGAATGTGCCGGACAGTACGGAGACCCGGCTGTTCAACCAGTTTGCGAATTCCCTCCTGAGCCAGCTTTCCAATCTGACTCTGGAATACCGCGCCCGCCTGGATTCGCTGGATGAGGACAATGCTTTGTTCCAGTACAACCTGGCCTATTTGTACGGATCAACCTTCAAGGAGGCGAAGGATTACTCCTGGCAGCGGGACACCTCCGGTCTCGAGGTGGCCTGTCCACGGGTGAAGATCAAGGAAACCAAACCTGAACCGGTTTCCGGTGGCGTTCTCTGGACCTTCTCCAACGGGATCCGGGTGGTTTACAAACAGGTCCCGGGATTGCGGAATTTCCACTATTCCCTCCTGCTGGGCGGTGGTTTGTCCGGCGTTTCCGGCCTGATGGAAGGGGAGGGGGGCTATTTCGGCGACATGCTTTCCCTGTATGACGCCGGCGGGATGTCTGCGTCCGATTTCCGCGACCATCTGGCCGTGAACGGCATCGGGATGGAGACGCAAGTGGCCTTGACATTCACATCGATTTATGGCCAGGCCCCGTCTTCCAAGCTGCCCACGCTGATGAAAGCGCTGCTCGCGTTGGCGAACGGACGGACGGTGAACCGGGGCGAGTTCGACATTTATCTCCGCAATGCCCGATGGGCCCAGGAAACGATTGACAACCGGCTGTATGCGATGATGTATCCCGGTTTCAGCTATTCCACCAAGAAATATGTTTCCGGTCTGAATGCCGGAACCCAGGCCAAAGCCGCGCAGTTCTACGAGTCCCTGTTCTCCCGGATGAACGACGGAATGCTTTTCATCGTGGGTGATGTGGACGAACCGACGGTGCGTCGGACACTGCTGCGCTATATGGGCGGTTTCCGCACGCAACGGGGTACTGCATCCCGCAAGACGCTTCGCTATCAACCACGCCTGGGTAATATAGCCCATACGGAAACGGGTGGAGAGAAAGGCGTCTATGTCCGACTGGATACGGAATACCCTTTGTCCGGCATCAACTATGCGATGGCGGGTATCGCCGCCGAGGTGCTCCGCCGCCGGGTTGTGGAGGCTTTGGACGGAAAGGGAATGTCCGTGGAGGTGACCACCGGTTTCCATACCTATCCCCAGGAACGGCTGTGGATGTTCATTTCCTGCGTCGGGGGAACGGATTTGGATGCTGTCCGGAAAGGAATCCGGAAAGCGGCGACACCCGTAAACGCCAAGGACTTGAACGCCTGGAAGGCGATGGTTCTGGCCGATTTGGGCCGGGAACTGGCGGAGCCGGAGACCATCGTGACGGCCCTTGTCGCCCGGTATGGCGTCGGCAAGGACTTGGTCAGCCATTATAAGGAGAATGTAAACAGCGTCGACGCCGCCCGCCTGACGGAAATGTTGTCCTCCCTGGCGGCCGGGTCGACCGCGGAAATCGTCGTTGAATGATGGGACACAGAAGACCGTTCGGCACTATCGTGGAAATCGGGGACATCCTCGTGTCCGAGGATGTCATCCTGGAGTATTTCGCCTGTGATTATCCCGTTTGCAAAGGGAAATGCTGCATTGTCGGGGACAGCGGAGCCCCGTTGAAAGAGGAAGAATTGGACCCCATCGAGGTCAATTACGATGCGTTTGCGCCCTTGATGCGTCCTGAAGGACGGCAGGCCGTGGACGAAAAGGGTTTCTTCGAAATCGACCGGGACGGCGATCTTGTGACACCACTCGTGACCGGTAGCGAGGAGTGCGCTTTCTGCCATTTCGAGGAAGGCAATTGCTTCTGCTCCATTGAACGGCAGTTCTTTGCGGGGAAGTCTTCTTTCCGGAAGCCCATTTCCTGCCAGTTGTATCCTATCCGCGTGGCCGAGCTCGGTGCCGGCCGCATCGGCCTGAACCTGCACCGCTGGGACATCTGCCAATGTGCCTTCGAGAAAGGGCGGCGCGAGGGAATCCGGGTTTATCAATTCCTGCGGGATCCGCTCATCGCCGCTTTCGGCGCGGACTTTTACGAGGCGCTCTGCGCCGCGGCGGAGAAAGTGATTGCGGAGGCTTGAGTATTTGCCTATGAAATCTTTGGACATCCGACAAGGAGAACAGGTCGCCCTCGTGGGAGACAATGCTTCCGGCAAAAGCCGGCTGGCGGCTGCTTTTGCAGGTCGCACCGGTGCGAAATACATTACTTTCCGCGATTCCTACGGCAGTTACGGCGACCGTAATTTCTTTATGCAGCAGCGCTGGAACCTGTTCACCCTCGAGGGCGATCCGCCCTCGGCAGGGGAGGCGCTGTCTCAGGCGGCGGCCGAAAGCAAGGATCCCATGGCGGCGGAAAAGCGTCTGCGGGAATTGATTTCCCTGTTTTCCATGGAACTCCTGTTGGACAAGCCGCTGGTGACGCTTTCTTCCGGGGAACTGCGTAAGTATCAATTGACACGCGCTTTGCTGGGCGGGCCGAAGATCCTGGTCGTGGACAATCCTTATATCGGCCTGGACCCGCGTACACGGACCCTTCTGACGAATTTGCTCGCGGCCTTGTCGGCATCGACGATGTTAGTGCTGGTCTTGTCTCGTGCGGCGGAAATACCTCCGTTCATTACGCACGTCATTCCCGTTACGGATGGTGAAGCCGGCGAAAAGATTCCGCGGGAGACCTATTTGGACAGCATCCTGCCCCCCGCGGTCATTCGGCTTCGCAACGTGACCATCCGCTACGGTGAGCGCGTCATCCTGGATTCTCTGAACCTTACGGTCCGGCAAGGAGAGCATTGGGCGCTGACCGGCGCCAACGGAAGCGGCAAGAGCACGCTCCTGAGCCTGATTTGTGCAGACAATCCCCAAGCCTATGCCCATGACATCGAGCTCTTCGGGCGTCCGCGGGGGACCGGGGAGACGATCTGGGACATCAAGCGGCAGATCGGCTTCGTGAGCCCGGAACTGCACCGTGCTTTCCGGATGGATGCGCCGGCGCTGGACATCGTGACGAGCGGTCACTTCGATACCGAAGGTCTTTTCAGGCGTCCATCCGCGGAACAGCGGAGCATCGCTTTGCGCTGGATGGATGAATTCGGCATCGCGGATCTGGCGGACCAACCTTTCCTGCGGCTCTCAAGCGGCCAGCAGCGCCTTTGCCTTGTGGCGCGTGCCTTTGTCAAGGATCCGGCGCTGTATATCCTGGACGAGCCATTGCAAGGATTGGATGAGACACAGCGGAAACGGGTGAAAGTCCTGTTGGACAAATACTGCGGTGCACCGGGGAAGACTTTGTTGATGGTGACGCATTATCCGGAGGAGTATCCGGGGTGTATTGACCATAGTTTGAGTTTGTAAGTTCCTATGAGAAAGATCGACTGTCTGATCCTGCCGGCCATGTTGGCCTTCCTCCTGTCCTGTACTCCTTCCACATCAGTCGTCTTTTTTCCGTCCAGGGGTGCGGACGCGGTGTGTGTGGACACTCATCTCATGCTGACCTTCGAAGAAACACCTTCCATAGGGACATCCGGGTGGATCCGGATCTTCGATGTCGGGACAGGGGAGTGCGTGGACAGTCTGGACCTGTCTGTTCCTGCCGGCCCGACGGAAAGCCGCACCTATGCGGCGGACATCGACTATACGAAGATACCTTACGATTACGCCCGGGAGTTTGTCCCGACCAATCGGAATACCGTGCCCGGGACGCCGTCCGGTACGGCGGAACCTACGCCGCCCGAGTACCAGTTGACCATCATCGGCGGCTTCACGGACGCTTTCCATTTCCATCCGGTCCTGGTCCGGGGTAATACCGCCGTGATCTATCCGCACAACAATGTGCTGGAGTATGGTCGGAAATACCGGGTCACCCTGGATGATGGGGTCATTGCGGTTCCTTCTGGCCAATTCCGGGGTGTCACGAAAAAGAACGCCTGGACCTTTACGACGGCTGCGGAAACTCCTTCCCTGAAGGATACGCTCATTGTCGACGCTTCCGGGGAAGGCGATTTCTCAACGCTTCAGGGTGCCCTGGACTTCATTCCTGACTTCTCGGCCGATACGGTCTTCATCCGGGTCCTGCCTGGCGATTATGAGGAAATCGTCTATGTCCGCAACAAGTCGAACGTCGTCATTCTCGGTTCGGGCGCGGATGTGACCCGGGTGCATTATGCCAATAACGAGGTCTTCAACCCCCATCCGATGACGGTCAAGACCAATGAACGGGCCGGTACCTTCCCGCAGCGTCGTGCGGCGGTCGCCTTCGACCACTGCTCGGATCTCGTGCTGCGGGATATCACCTTCGCCACGGATTTGAAAGGCCAGGCCGAGGGGCTGTTCCTGAACGGGGACCGGATTGCCTTGTACGGTGTCCATATCATCGGTGACGGCGACGCCTTGCAGGCCAACGGCAGCGTGTATATGGAAGCTTGTGAGATCGATGGCGGCGGGGACACCATCCTGGGCCGGGGCAGTCTGTTCGCCTGGCGCTGTGCGTTCAGGAACCAGGGCGGTCCCTTTACCTGGGTGCGCAATTTCAAACCGGCCCATGGCGATGTCTTCGTGGAATGCACGTTCGAAAGCGTCTCCCCGGTGCCGGCGGATTACGGCCGTTCCGTTTTCAATCATGGATCGACCTACCCCGATGCGGAGATGGTCGTGATCGATTGCCGGACACGGAATCTCAATCCGTTGGGCTGGAGCGCCCTGGGTGAGCCCACGGTCATGATGCTGGAGTATAATACCCGGGATATGGACAGTGGTGAGTTGGTGGACGTGTCCGGACGCCACCGCTTCTCCCGCCAGCTTTCCCTGCCCCGCGACCGGCATCTTCTGGAGGCCTACCGTGATCCGGCTTTCGTCTTAGGGGGATGGAAGCCCGCTGCCGCTTTTGATTCAAGTATCTGAATCCCTTGTTATTTTTTGTTTCCGTAGATTTTGACTATATTTGACAAAATATTACGGCGTATTAATCCTAACCTTTTTATACAATGAAAAAGATTTTATCTGTTCTTCTTGCTGCAGCGTTCGGCATGACGCTGGCTTTCTCGGCTTCCGCCATTGAAGACCCGGATCGGGTCGGATCCCTTACCGTCGGTGCGCACGGCGCCTTCTATCCCGGTGTCGGCGGCAATGTTTTTGGGGACTATGTTCTCGTTGACAGTTGGTGGAAGGGTCATTTCACCGTGGGTGCCCAGGCCGCGTTCAACGTCTATGTCAATCGCCCCGGATACGGACTTACCGTTTCTGATACGCGTATCTGCCTGGTTCCGCGTGCGACCTATGGATTGAACATCACGCCTCAGTTTGAAGTCCATGCCGGTGTTTTGCTGGGTGCTGGATATGAGAAAGGCAGAATAACCGATGGAAGCTCCTCCATCTATACCGCCGCCGACGGCATCCGCTTGGTCTATGGTGAGATTCTCGGTGCCCGTTTCTTCTTTACGGACAACTTCGGTGTCTCTGCCGAGCTCAATTATGCGACCTACATGCCTTGGCTTAACGTTGGTATCGCTCTCAGATTCTAATCTGAACTTAATAGAGACAATCAAGGGATGGCTGGAAGTCATCCCTTTTCTGTTGTATGCTAACCCGTTGGAAATCGCCTGTTATTCAACGAAGAACGGGATTTCCTGATTGTCGTCGTTCTTGACCACGAGCCTGTTGCTGTCGAGCGAGACGATTTTCAGGTGGTCCATCTTGGGCATTCCATCCAGCAGGACTTGCTTGAACTCTTTTTTGAGCGTGTTGATTTCTCCCTTGATCTCCTTGTTCAGCATGGCTTTGGTTTTCGCATCCATGCCTTTGATTTCATAGTCGATATCGACCTTCGCCTTCCCGTTGTTGAACCGGGTGTTCAAGTCGTTGCCATCGCGTTTGTAGGTGCCGGGAACCGTAACACCTGCCACGAGGGTGATGGGTACACCTTCTTCTTCCATATCGTGTTGAGTCGCGATCAGGATTTCGCAGGTTCCGTTCTTCTCGAACGTGAGGGCAACGGCAATGCCTTGACCGTCTTCATCGTTAAGGACCGTGCACCACTGCTTGCCCGTCAGGCTTTGGGCATGTACGGCAAAGGCTGTGACCAGCATCAGCATCCAAGTGAAAACTAATTTCTTGATAGTTCAGATAAGGATTTGTAATAATTATAATTTGTAGAAGGGCTATCTGGCAAGGAAGCAGATTCGATGGGCCTCCCGCGTGGAGGAAAGCGGGGCGGCCGTGGGACGTCCGGAGCGGAGAGATTCGATGAAATCCTCGACCAGAAGCCGGTCGGCGCCAGCGTGGAGCGGGCTGTCCGCCAGGGCTGAGAAATCCTCCGTCCTTCCGTTGACCTCCAGGGTAACCCCCTGTGCCCGGAGGATGCCGTCTGATCCCTGGATGACGATCCGGCGCCCCTCTTCCAGGGACACGCCGTCCAGCCGCATCCGCAACCGGATGTCATTGTCCAGTCGGATCCGAACCTCCTGCCGGTCGTTCACGTCGTTGTCGCAGTGGTAGACGCAACGGCCGTATCGACCCGTTTTCAGTTCTTCTTCGATGACGTCATCCAGCGCTCTCCCTTCCGGCACGTCGAACCCCGCTACCCAGGCCTTCCGGTCGCGGTACAGTTTGACGGCGGAATAGGGGCAATCCAGGGGACAGTCCAGGCAACGCAAGGCTGCCCCGGCGGGCGCGTGGACGGCATTGAATTTCGTCAGTGCGCCTTCCGACGAGACATCCTGCGCATTTCCTCCCGACAGCCAGAGCAGGAAATCCACGTCATGGCTGCATTTGGACAGGAAGATGGGTCCGGAAAGGTCTTTCCGGGACCATAGACCCCGCACGAACGTATGTCCCATCCGGTCTGGACCGATGGATTCGGTATGGTCGATGCTCAGGATGCGGCCGATTTCCCCGCTATCCACGATTTCCTTGATCCGCCTGAAATAGGGATGATATCGCATGACCAGGCATACGGAAATGGGCACGCCCGTACGTTCCGACTCTTGCAGCAAGTCATCGAACTCCTCCTGCGAGGCGGCCGCAGGCTTCTCCAGCAAAACGGGATAGCCCGCCCGGATCGCAGCCGCCGCCTGCCCGTGGTGCAGCCGGTCCGGCGTCGTGATGATGACACCGTCCACCTCCCTGTGAACGGAAAAGAAGGTTTCCGCATTCGGGAAGCACGCACTCGCCGGAACCTCGTACTGCGTGGCGGCCTGTGAGAGCCGGACCGGGTCCGGATCGACCAGGAAGGCGGCCCTGACATCCGCCGGCAGGCAGGAAAGATACTTTCCAGCCCGGTTTCCAACCCCTATGAATGCGATGCTTATCATCGGAAACCAAAGTTACGAAAAAAACTGAATTGCCGGATGTGAATTCAATGTACAAGGTGTGATTCGCAGCCGGCTATTCTCATCGTGCTTGAGAAGAATCTTGCTGATACATCTCCTTCATGTGGTTATTTTACACGAGTTATTGGTTTTTTGGAAAGAAACACCTATTTTTACAAAAATCTTATGAAAGGACTATTTGTGTACAAACCATTTTAAAACTTTCTTTTATGAAAAAAATCATTGCCATTCTAGCTGTTGTCATCATTGGCATGCAAGCAGCGTCCAACGCGAACGCAATCGAGCCCCAGTGGAGACAGGGAACTACGCTCGGTGGTGTTATGGCCGGTATTGACCCGTGGTATCTCTTCGAGTACGATGTTTTCTATTTCGGTGGTATCGGATTTGTCGACTATGTGCTCGTCGATAGTTGGTGGAAGGGGCATTTCACCGTTGGTGGTCAGGTGGGATATATTGGTGGTGCAGTCAGTGGGTATCATTGGCATTCATTTGCCGCCTCTCCTCGTGTGACCTATGGCCTCAATCTCACCGATAAATTTGAAGTGCATGCGGGTCTTAATACCGGATTGGCTTTCGGAAAGGGTTGGACTCATTTTATCCACAATGAGTTTGTGGGAATGCACTTGTTTTTCAGTGAAAACGTTGCCTTCACTGCCCAGGCCGGCTACGCCTTTGGTTTAGACGATAGTTATTCTCCTTCTCTTACCGCTGGTATCTCCTTCGTGTTCTAGGGAATATAACACTTTTCATAATCGCCTGTCAAAGGCGTGTAGATACAAGTTAATCCGGCCTGCATCGGCCGGATTTTTCTTGTGGGGGCTTCCCGCACGGCCGCCAAACAGCTGCACCGAGATACCGGTTCTATGCGCTGTGCGGGTGATTGCGGTGCGCAGGAGCCTAATGCGTCGAATGGAAGTTGCTGACAGACGGTATGTTACGAGAAATTGACCGGTCAATTAGGATCGGACAAAAATGCATAAATCGCTGTGTATCAATAATTTGCATTCGACGGGTAAAATGGACAAGCAGACCTTTCTGTCAGTCAGTTTCCGTATGTTTTCTATCGTGCTTCTTGGATGATTTCTTTTTGCCAATAGATTTGAGAGTCTGCCTTAATTTTCTTCCCTTCGGATTGGCGATTGTAATGTCGTTGCCGTTCTCTATGACGGTAGTGTGAGTACCGTCAGGATTGACTATCGTTGTGCTGCTACCGGTCTGTATGCCAGTAGAATGAGTTCCGTCAGGATTGACGACCGTTATGATGTTGCCGGTCTGTATGCCAGTAGAATGAGTTCCGTCAGGATTGACGACCGTTATGTTGCTGCCGGTCTGTATGGCAATAGAATGGGTTCCGTCAGGATTGACGACAACAGTATGCTGTGCATATGCGGATAGACTCATAAAGCACAGGAGACATAGAAGTATGCGTTTCATAATAGCAGTTGTGACAGTTACCGGTTTCTTCGCAATTTACATGAGCAAATATGGCGAAACGAAATTAAACAATTTACGTCTATCACGGCAAAAATAGTGCCCATCGTCCTATCAAGATGACCCTGAATGAAGTCCACGATAACGGTATTCGCCAAACAGTCGCAGGGGAAAGGGCCTACAGAGCGGCCGTTCCCTCATCTCCCCAGGGCGGAACAACCTTTGAACGCAAAGTCCCCAATCTTCGTAACACTCTTGGGTATAGGGATTTTTTTCAAAGCGGAACACCCGTCAAACGCCCACGATTCAATCTCCGTGACGCTGTCCGGGATGTAAACCTCGATCAGCGCGGAGCATCTGCGAAAAACACCGCATGCAATCTTTGTGACGCTGTCGGGAATACGTATCTCCTTCAAGGCGTTACAGAAATCAAAGGCATACTCTCCAATTTCCGTGACGCTGTCGGGAAGGTAAATCTTCTCCAGACCATGACAACAGTGGAATGCAAAATCCTCAATCTTCGTGATGCTGTCCGGAAGATGAATCTCTTTCAGGGCGGAACATTCATCGAAAGCGCCATTTCCAATCTTCGTGACACTGTCAGGGAGATGGACCTTTTTCAAAGCGGAGCATCCTCTGAAGGTGAGTTCCTCGATTTCCGTGATCCCGTCGGGAAGATGGATCTCCTCCAAAGCGGTACACCCTTCGAAAGCCCAGTCTCCAATTTCCGTGACGCTGTCGGGGATGTGAATCCTCTTCAAGCCGGATTGGCTGAAGGCCAGACTTCCGATTTGGGCAACCCCGTCAGGAATTCGTATTTCCGTCAACTCGGAGCATTCACGAAATGCGCAGTCGCCGATTCGAGTGACTCCGGCGGGAATGATCGTGTTCTTGCAACCGTAAAGCAGCGTATGGGTCTGCGTCTCGATGATGGCATTGCAGTCAGACCTGGAATCATACCTCTTGTTGGAGGGAGACACCCTGATGGATTCGATTCCGGGACAGGAATCGAACGCATTGCCCCCGATCTCCGTGAGATGGTCGGGGATGAAAATCTCCTTCGGGGTGGAATTGCCATAGAAAGGACACGCTCCCAGCTTCGTGACGCTGTCGGGAACGGTCGTGTTCTTGCAACCGACAATCAGCGTGCTGGTCTGCGTCTCGATGATGGCATTGCAGTCAGACCTGGAATCATACCTTTCATTGGTGGGAGACACCGTAATATGTTCGAGTTCAGGACAGAAGACAAAGGCAAAATCGCCAATCTCCGTGACACTTGCCGGAATGTGAATCTCCTTCAAGGCGAAACATGTATCAAAAGCATTATTCTCGATCTCCGTAACACTGTCGGGCAGGTGGATCTCCTCCAGCCCGGAAGCGAGGAAGGCCCCTCTGCCAATCTTGGTGATGCTGCCCGGAAGGTCGATATGCTTCAGTTCATAACAACCGACGAACGTACTCGGCTTGATTTCCGTGACGCTGGGCGGAATGATAATCGTCTTTAGTTTACGACAATGAAAGAAAGCGCCCTCCCCGATCTCTTTGACGCTGTTGGGAATGTGGATCTCCTCCAGATCGGGACATTCCATGAAAGCATCGTCCCCAATCCTGACGACCCCGTCCGGGATTTGAACTCTCTTCAAATCGGCACGACCGTAGAAAATTCCCTTAATTTCCGTGGCACCCTCCGGGAGGGGTAATATCGTCAATTGGTTCTCGTTGGGTTTGATTGTATCCATCAGGCAAGTTTTCATATAGATACACCTGGTCATCGTATTTCTTTCAGAAAAAAAAGCAATCCCCTGAAACCCTATATCGCCATCACGGATAAGACCAGGAAGAATCTGATGATGACGATGTTCAGCAAGTAGATGGATACTGTTGTTAAATGGGGTTGATAGTTATTTCAAACAGCATGCTTTGGGCAATCTGAAGAGTTCAATATTCCTCTCGATTGTCTTGGAACAGTCTCCGTGATTATCAAGAGACTCAAGCCATGCTCGCTCATTGACAGATAATCTCCCTTCCTGTTCCTCTTGTTTGGCCAATAGCAGCTTTTTAATCGAGTCATCATTTGAACAAGCATCAAACCACGGTAAGACATACTCTTCAAGGGCTCTTGCTACATTCTCAAAGCTGACTCTCGCAATGCAATCATTGGCATAATCCCACCAAACATCCTTTCCACAGACGAGTATTCCAATTCTTTCGCTATACCAGAAAGCGGGAAAAGCATATTGGAGATAGAGCGGTGTCAGGGCATAGTTGACAGTAAAAGTCCCGGATCCGTTTTTCTCTTTTTGCAACTCAATAAGTTCAAGCACATCTACTTGATTGCGCCTGACGTAAGCATTTGATTTATACTGCAGAAAGCCTTTCGCTTTGAGAAGAGGATCGAGATGCTGCTTTTTGCACGATTTGAAAGCGCGGTCAGCCTCGCTCTTATCGATAGAACTCATTTCGTTATTGATCGGTTTGTCGTTTGAATAAATAACAGCAAAGGCCGATAGGAAAAGCGGCGAATGCGGCAGCAATGGCGCTTGTCGAGAATAAGAGCAATGTGGTCATTCCATCGTCAATGTACCCGGGCCAATAAATATATATCATCAGAATGATGAACAGGATTGCCGTGATGATGACCCAGACACGGAAGGTAAGCTCTTTCCAGGAGAGATGCCAGTATTTCCAACGGGCGAAGGCTCCTACGGCGCCATACACCAAAACGCAAACGGCCGCCACCCAAAGAAAGCCCCAATCGAAGCCACATCTGATCAATACCCATAACAGAGGATGAAGAAGAAACGCCACAAGTGCCGCGAGCATCATCCCTCCGACGAACTGCAGAATCGGTTTACTCTTTTGACTCATACGATAACATCCCGCAAAAATCAAGCCTCTCTCCATTCTTTCCATCATTGAAGGATAAGGTATAACGCGGCCATCGGCAGAAGGTTGTTTGCAACGTGAAACAGATAGGAGGCATAGATGCCATAGCCGATTCTGACATATCCGAAAAACAGTCCGGAGAGCGTGCGGGTTGCCAAGGAGAGCAGAACTATCATTGCTCCCCAGAAATTGACAGATTCGTGGCTGTTGAAGACATGAATCAACCCGAAGGCTATAGCGGAGGCGTAAAACATGATCGGGAATTTGGCGTTGATTATCGGCTTTTTAAGTGCCCAGGTAAATATTATTCCTCCCGTTAAAGCGATAAGGCACCGTAAGTCAAGCCGGTCAGCAGAATAAAGAGTCACGCCCGGCATCAGTACCGATACCAGAATCCAAATTATGCAGACCGAGGATATGAGGATGGTTGTCGTAGTCCTTTTTAACCAGAGCCGGAAGGTCAATTCTTCTGTCAACGGTGGCACGGCAAGAGCGAACCAGAACGGAAATGTTTTCGGAATGTCGCTTATTGTGGACCCCGTAGTGGCATTAGTCAAACGCTGAAAGGTATATATTACGAGGATATTGAAAAGATAGATCAAGAAGAACAGTCCAATGACGGATCCAAGTTTCTTTTTGGGAAACCGGAAGTCGTCCGCAGGGGCTTTCAAGTAGTCAATAAAGTCACGCATAATCGAATTTCACGGACAAGACCAGGAAGAATCTGATGACGACGATGTTTAGCAAATAGATAGACTTGGAAGATGGGGTTATCAGGGAAGAGTAGAGTGGTTGTTAGAAGTCTCATCAACGCTCATTAGTGAATGGGAGGATGTTTATGCCCAAACTCCTGGCCCATTCTTTCATCGGAAGAGTCTCCATTCCTTTTTCTTTGCATAACTGGGCGTTCTCCTCAAGGATCTTGTCAAATTTGTCCCTGCCTCCATTCATCGCCCAATACTTCATAAAGGTCGATTCCCAGGCGTATTTGCTCGTAAAACTTTTGCAAAGCAGCGGATAGAGGTCTTCGGTGTTTTTGATTTGGTTGAGTTTTTCATCGACCTGAATAATGTCATAGAGGCATTGGTCGGCATTTTCGGTTTCGCTAATTGTGTAGGAGTCGCTTTCAAGGGGGATGAGTACATCCGCCCTGAGATTGACTTGGGAAAAAAGAAGCGTTGATGGGCTGGTTTCTTTAATCGAGTAAACGTGGCCGACAGCGTTTTCTACCTTTGTGGAGACTATCCCGACATTGACATAAAACGTTTCGTTCCCCTCCCAAGAGAACAGACTACTGCCCTGAATGTTGATGATATAAATCATATCGCCGCTCTGGCGCAAAAAGGAATTCCCCTTTTTCACATACCCGCGTTGCTTCAAAACCGGTCTCAACTTGTTGGACAAGAAATCTTTGATAAGTGCTCCCATCTTCATGAAGATAGATATGTCGATGTGAAGATAGACACATTTCTCCGCTTCTCCAAAGATTCGGTGCGACAACGGTGCGACAAAATTGCACGAAAAATGGCCTACAGGTATCTGTAGACCATTGTTGTGCGGAGAAGCGAGATTCCGCGGCGCTGCGCTTGCGGCATCTCGGTGCCCTCCCGGGGGGGCCTTGCGAATCTGTGACTCACAGTCGTCGGGCCTGACGGCCCTCCTGTCTGTTTCCGCCACACTTCGGCCACGAGCGAGCTCGCATCCGCCGTATGACGAAAACAGCCAGCTGCTATCGCAGCCGGCTGTGAGTCATATCTTTGCGGAGAGAGCGAGATTCGAACTCGCGATACCCTTTTGGGGTACACACGCTTTCCAGGCGTGTACACTCTAACGGATAACTCCTTGAATTATCGTGATTTGCAAAACGGCATTTTTCAAGTTGCAAACAGGTCGCAAACAAAGATAGTGTAAACTATGGTTATAAACAACGGTAATAATCATAACATGGAGGCCAGGTCGTCTTCCTTCAGGATCCGAATCTTGCCTCCGCTTTCCTGAAGGGCCATCGCCTTCGCCAGCTTACTCTCGCCGGGGAATTCTCCGATGACGAGGTAATCCGTCTTTCCGGAAACGGAAGAAGTCACCTTGGCGCCGAGGTCGACGAGCTGGACGGCAAGGTCGTCTCTTTCCCACCGGCTGAACACGCCGCTAAGGACAATCGTCTTCCCTGAGAAAGGAGACCCCTCCGGAGGATTTGCGGCCACACGGCCTTTCCACTCTCTCTTCTTTTCGGTTTTCTTGTAGATGGTCACGACCTCGCCGCGCCTGGCGGAGTATGCCAGCAGCAGCCGCGCCGCGGCCTCGGCGTCGGATGCCGCGTCGTGATGGCGGTCCATCTCGACCCCGAAGAAACTGCAGCAGCTGTACAGGCTCATCATGCCGAGTTCCGTGCACGTGCAGATAACGCTGTCCACCTCCACGTCCCCGAGCTGGTAATAGTCGAGGTCGGCCTCTATCGCGGCAAGGTCAAAACCGGCGTTGTGGCAGACGACTGTCTTCCCGGCGATGGCGTCGCGGATCTCCGGCCAGACGTCCGGGAAAGACGGGCAGTCAGCGGTCTTCCCGGGCGTGATCCCATGGATCCGCACGCAGTAATAACTGTATTTGTTCTCCGGTGGCTGGATGAGGAAGGACTTTCTGCTGACGACCTCCCCGTCCTGCACCTCAACGATACCGACCTGGCAGACCATCAGGTGCTCGTTCGCGGTCTCCACATCGAGGGCGACGAAATGTGACGGCGCCGGTTCGTCGGGGAGTTTGACGGTGACGGACCGGTCTTCAATCGAGAACCTGGACAGTTCGTTGGTTATCTTGATCATTGCTTCTCGAATAATGAGTTGCCGGCGTCGGCCTCCTGGTTATCCTGGAGTCGTTTTTGTTCCTTGGACACAAGGGTCTGCGCCGCCTTCAGGGCCTCCTTGAGGTTTTCAAGGTCGGTCTCGGTCAACTCGCCCAGGGAAGCAAACCATTCCTCGACGGAAGTGACAAGGAGCCTCTTGCTCTCCCTGCCGAACGCGTCCTCCTGCATCTGGAGGGCTTTGACCTGGTTCTCGTAGCCGACAGGCCTCACATCCCTGTCGATACCCGGGAGTTCCGCCTCCCATTTCGGATGGATCCTGGCGAGGTGGTGGAGGTTCTCTATGCAACCCTCGACCGCTTGATGGATTTCTTCGACCGTCTTCATTTCATTTTCTCCTATCGAATTGCAGCCGGATTATCCGGCACTCTCTTTTTTCGGTTTCTCAGCTCCGCCGGTAAGGCGGTCCACCATCTCCGCGAGTTTCGCGATATTCGCCTCCTGTTGGTGAAGAGTGGCGGACATCTGCATTACCAGAATCTTTGCGTCTCCGCTGAAAACAAGAGGCTCGTCCCTTTCGATGGCTGGTTGAGGCTTCAGCATTTCGCCCTCGCCGGTTCTTAGCCAGGAAATGTTCAAATCAGTGTAGTAGTTCTCAATTAGTTCTAATACCCGGGCGGATAAATCGCGTCCTTCCTTACGGGACTTTCCTATCACCCCATTCGTCAGCCCAAGCTGCTTGGAGACCTGGTTATCATTGAGTCGCTTGTGTTTCATGTACTCGTCGAAACGGTCAATCATTCTCATGTTTCTACAAAATTTCTCATTAAAATTTGGAAGTTCTCAAAAAGTTCTATATTTTTGTTGCCGAAAGTTATTACCAAAGGTAACAAAAATTATGCAAAAGGAAGTCAAGTACAAGGGCAACATTGACTACGCCGCCACCTTGTCCTCTTTGGAAGAGGTTGGCCAGTACGTCATTATCCCGACATCAAGCGGCGACATCAGCGCCATCCGGACGGCTGTCACGAAGGCGGCGAGAGGTCTCGAGGGGGAGTTCTCAGTGCATAAGACCGTCAACGGTGCCCGGATCCAGCGAAACGCATAGTCTCGAAGGCCATGAACCTCTACCGTATCATACTGAACGACAACCTGGGAATGGGTCGCGACTGCCAGGAAACTTTCGCGTCGCTGCCGGAGGCTGAGGCCTTCGTGAACAGGCTCGACAGGCGCAGGACGACGTGTCTGTACCACGTGCGCTCGAACGCCGGCACGCCGGACGGACGCTTCAGGACGGTCGAGAGGTACACGGTCTGGAACAACTGACCAGGAAGAAACCGGCAGGCTGCCGGGTTAAAAGCACATTTCATCTGTGGTTCGATACGGAACCAGACCCCTCTCCGGTCGCGAGATCCGAGAGGTTTTGACAAGGGAAACTCAAACGCTTTTTCAATATGAACTCAGAATGCACAGCCAAGCCCTCGGGGCTCTATTCGCTCAAGCAGGCCAGGGAAATCATCGGATGCTCGCCCAGGACGCTCGTGAACTACCGCAAGGCCGGCCTCATTCCGACCCACGTGAGGAACGGCAACAAGATGAAGGTCATCGTCGGAAAGGACATCATCGCCTTCATGAACCGCCACCACCTGGAACGGTAGCCTGATCATCAACGTTTCACTTTTTCAAATCTTTTTCAAATCATGAAACACAAAATCGTCTACGCCATGCTCGCATTGGCCATCATCGCGGCAGCTGCGCTGCTCTGGAACTCCTCCTACCAGGTCGCCCGGGTCCTCGGATGCGACCACTCTCTCGTGGACGTGTGCGTCGCGGCCATCCTCAGCGCCTCGTTCTATCCCATCGGAAAGGTCACTGAAAAAGAGGAGGACTACGCATGAAGAAACTGTGGTTCGTCCAGAGCGTCGTCTATCATCCGGCGGGGTTGAGGAGGATGAACGACATCCTCATGAAGGTGGTGAAGGACGAGTTCCTCCACCATATCGTCAGCGACGACAATCTCGCCATTCTTCCCGCACGGCTCCGCACCGTCCAGGATGAGACCCTGGCGGAGAACCGCAGGCTCAAGCCGGTGACCATCGCGCTGTACGGCAAGGCCGAGAGATTCAGCCCGGGATCCCTGACGCTCGCGGTCGGCGACTGCCGCGTGGCGCTGCGGAAGGTAGAGGGGGAGATATGTTAGGAGGGCCGGACATGGAACCTTTCAACAGAGTAGAGATGCGCGGCCGCGTCGGCTCGCATACCATAACCCTGAGGGACGACGGCCACTGGGAGGGTTGGTTCGACCTCCACGTCGCCACGAAGAACATGCACGGCGTCTACCAGCCGATGGTCTTCGACTGCCACGTGGCGGAGGACGGGAAGAAGGTGAAGGACCTGGGCGCCGGAATCGGAGGGAAGATCGTCCGGATCACCGGCCGGCTCGTCCAGTATCCGGAGGACAACCACGTCGACTACTACATCCACGTCACCGGCCTGGAGGTCGTCGGCGGTCCGCAGGATGAACTGAAAATCGGGGAGGCGGAGTGATGGGGACGATTGTCAACAAGCCGGAAGAGAGGATCATGGACCAACTCCGGAAGATCGCCGCACTCGCCGAGCGCGGCTGCATGGGGGAGATGGCGATGGCCCGCTCGATGCTGGAGCGGAAACTCAAGGAATACGGCCTGACCGTCGAGGACCTGTACGAGGGGTCGAAAAAGACAAGGACGTTCCGGTTTTCAAACAGTTTCGAGAGGAGGCTGCTCGTCAACACGCTGCTCCACTATTTCGGGAGCAAGTCGGATGAATTCAAGGGCGCCACGATCTCGCGGAGGAGGAAGGCCGTCTATGTCGACCTCACCGACCTGGACTATATCGAGTTCGGAAACGAGTACGGTTATTACAGGAAGGCTTTCGCCCGGGAACTGAAGAGGACGAACGAAGCATTCCTGGTGGCGTTCGTGAACAGGTTCGACCTGTTCGACATATCGCCGAGGGAAAAGGACGCGCCGACGGACGAATTGTCCCCGGAAGACCTGGCCCGGGCCCTGGAGATGCTCGGCATCGCAAGGACCATCAAGGCATACCCATACCGCAAAGAAATCGCGGCATTCAAGACCGCAAACAGACAGGAGGATTGCAGATGAACCTGAAGAACTACGTAGGCCGGAAGGTCCGTGTCTCCCTCGAAATCGGGGGGGGGGTGCCATTTCGGCAAGATCATATCCGTCGAGCCGGGGCTGTTCGGCGAGGAGCAGGTGGTCCTGGTCGAGGTGGAGGGATTCCTGAGGGCCGTTTCGCCCGAGGCCGTGACACCGCTCAAGAAAGACATGAGGCATGACAGACGATGAGATAATCAAGTACGCTTCCGACATCTCCGGAGAGCTGTACACCCTGGCGAACCAGGACGCCTTCAGGGACGGCATCGCGTCCCCGATGATGAAGGTGCTCCGGGAGTTCTTCAGGAACACCGCCTTCACCATCGACACCATCGTCGAGGAACTCACCATCGCCGCAGACGACAAGGAACTCGACGGGAAAGACAGGAAAACACACATTAGGAAAACACACGTTTAACCTTTTAATTTTCAAATTGTTATGGAAGAAAAGTCTACCCCCCCCACCACGATTCCGAAAAGCGAGTACACCCAGCGGGTTGAGGCCGTCGCGAAGGAGTTGATCGCGCTTGTCGAATCCAGGAAGGATGAATCCGAGACGGGACTCATCCTCATCTCGGTGAACACCGAAAAGGGCGCCGACAAGGACGAGGTCTTCATCTCCATGGTCGGCACCGGAAGGACACTCAAGACCGGCCTTCGCCTCTTCGCCGACCAGGATCCGAAGATGGGCGCGCTGTTCGACAAGGTCGCGGCCGACAGGGCCCTTCTGAAACTGCTCACGAAACTGACGTAATGTACGCGGTTGTCAGGCTCTCGCGGAAGTGGAGGCTTCCGGTGGAGTATTTCTATTTTCCGAGGACCGACGAGGGGTTGAGGAGGGCGAAGGAGAAGCGGTCCGAACTGCTGGCCAGATACCTCGACAACGATGTCGAGCTGCACCTGGTGAAAGATGAAAGGGCAGGATGATGTTGTCATATCGAATGTAGTTTAAAGTTTGTGAGGGGAAGCGCCCGGAGACCTGCCGCCGGGCGCCGATCCTCGAACGGGACGGATGGATACGATACAGGTCACCACGCCGACGGGGAGAAAACTCCGCGTCCGGCTTTCTGCCCTCCTGA
>JAEEGK010007292.1_pt1 | contig 26368 bp, 25 predicted proteins | sample 8958771 | NCBI WGS metagenome assembly JAEEGK01 (sample SAMN16246547, study PRJNA631951) | gut metagenome | biome: gut microbiome; feature: rumen; material: SC-attached | host: Bos | place: Iran: Karaj | collected 2018-10 | reverse complement strand
GATGCCGATGTCCGTATTCTCCAGATAACCGGTGGTGAACATGTTTCCGAGGGCGGAGATCCACTTGAAGGAGCGTTTCTCCTTGAGCCGTTCCACGGTGGTGAAGATCGCCAGCTCCCGGTTCGTCAGCTTCCGGGGACGCACTTCGTCCCACCAGACTTCATCCTTGTCCGGATTCTCGGCCACTTCCACCTTGTCGCCGCCGGCCATCTTTTCCAGTCCCGGGAAAGGCCCTTCCCGGACGGCGGTGTACCGCAGGTCGCGGTTCATCTGGAGGGAGACGACGGTCATGCGGTCGTTCAGGCGGACCGAGACATCCAGAAACAGCTGCTCGTTTCCGAAGAACCAGCTTCCGTCCTCCCTTCGCTGATAATCGCTGTCCACGGCGAGACCCCGGATCCAGTTGATGTTGGAGGAGGGGGAGAGACGGCAGTGGACGGCGCGGATGGCGAAGTCCTCCGCGTCGATTTCCATCCGTCCTTCGAGGGTGGGGGAGGTGATCAGCATCTTCGGCTGGAATGTGACGGAGTAGGTCCGCCTGCCGTCGATGTTGAGGCTGTCCACGAGGGCGTAATGATAGAAGACGTGTCCGGCGGAACTGGCCGGGGAGGGAAGGCTCAGGTTGAAGACGGGGAGGATGTCCCGGTAGAAGTTCATCCGGAGCGTGGAGGAGCCGGTGAACTGCCGGAGGACGTTCTGCTGCTCCAGTCCGGAGATCCGGCTGGCCTCGAAGACTTCCTTGTCCACGGCGGGCTCCAGGGAGTGGTACCGTTTCAGAACCGCCTCGGAGAGGAGGACCGGGATGTAGCCGTTGAAGGCGGTGGAGTCCTCCAGGTCGGCGATCAGTTCGCTCCGCTTGCGGAAGATGGCCTTGCCGACGATGTTGTCTACGTTGGCCAGGGCGAGTTCCACCTTGCTGTAGATGTCCGCCTGCCAGGCGTCCCGGGATTCCGGGTCGTGGCGGGCGCGGTTTGCCTGCAGGTTATAAAGGATCGAACGCAGCCGGACGTCTTCCTTCTCTCCGGAAGCCCTCGCTTCCGGGGCCAGGAGGAAGTTCACTTCTCCGTCGGTACCGCCGGAGACCGTACGGGTCTGGGGCTGGTAGCCCGCCACGATGGCCGTGAGCTGATAACGGGCGTCCTTTCCCTCCATTTCCAGGGAATACGTGCCGGTGGAATCGGTATAGGCGGCGGTCATCGTGCCGTCGAAGAACACCGTCGCAAAGGGGACACCCTTTCCGGAAAGGGCGTCCGACACCTTTCCCCGGACCCGGGTCGTCTGCGCAAAGAGACAGACCGGGGCCAGCAGGAACAGGCACAACGCTATGAGGCGGTTTTTCGGCATAATCCGCCAAATTTACGCAAAATTCGGCAAATCTTCAAAAGTACTAGCTGTACAGAAGGTCCAGCAGCCACAATTTGGCCCGTTCGGGCAGAATCCGGACGAGGAGACCGACCGCTCCGTAGTCGATGCGGGGGATGACCCGGACGGCCATGTGCTTCTTCTTCAGTTGTCTGCAGACGGCTTTGGCGATGACTTCGGGCTTCATGCCGCCGAGTTCGTCCTTTTCGATCTTTTGCAGGTTCCTGTCCATGCGCTCGCGGTAGGGGGAACCGGGATCTTGAGCCGTCCCCGTGAACTTCCGGGCGGCCGTGAAGCCGGTGGCCACATCGCCGGGAAGAATGCTGCAGCACTCGATGCCCGTCCCTTTGAGTTCCATCTGCAGGGACTCGCTCACGGACAGGAGGGCCGCCTTGGCCGCGGAATAGAAGCCCTGGAAGGGAAGCTGAAGAATGGCCATCACCGACGTGATGGTGACGATGCGGCCGAATCCCTGGCGGCGGAAGACCGGCAGGCAGGCCTGGATGGTCTTGAGTGAGCCGAACAGGCAGGTTTCGAACTGATAACGGGCTTCGGCGTCGGTCGCGCCTTCGATGGGCCCGAATATGCCGTTTCCGGCGTTGCATATGACCGCGTCCAGATGCCCTTGTTCGGCGACGACCCGCTCCACGGCGTTTTTCAGGGAAGTTTCGTCATTTACATCCAGCTGGACGGGGATGATGCGGGAGGCGGGCCTTTCGACGGTCCCGCGGCGGGAGCCGGCATAGACGGTGAGGCCGGATTCGGCCAGGAGCCGGGCGGTGGCGGCGCCGATGCCGCTGCTGCCGCCGGTGAGAAGGACGACGCTGACTTTCTTTATTTCCATAATTCGGAACGGTTGATGAAGGATTCCGGAAGCGGCATGTCATAGACGCTGCGCCGCAGGAACGCCTTGAAATCTTGCAAATCTGTATAGGTCTCCTGCTCTTCCACGGAGATGACCGGCCCGACGCCCAGCCGGGGATGCGTCCCGCGCTTGTTGAACATCTCATGGAACAGGCGGACAAAGCGCACCCGGTAGTCTAAGAGGCCGAGCGCGTAGTAGAAGCGGGAATTCCGGTCGAAGAACCGGACGGGAATGACGGGGACGCGGGCTTTCCGGATGAGCCGGACGGCCGCGTCCTGCCAGTCGCGTTCGCTGAGGGTCCACCGCTCCTTCGGTTTGAGGTCGGCGACGGCGCCGGAAGGAAACATGCACAGGGGGCCGCCCTCCCGAATCTGCAGCAGGGCGCTTTTTACTCCGTTGATGCTGGTGGCCGACGCGGTCTGGCTGGCGTTCAGGGTGGGATTGACCGCGATGAAGTTCGTGGCGAGTCCGGGAATCCAGGTCAGCAGTTCGTTGACCAGCACTTTGGTTTCCGGCCTCCGGCAGCCGAACAGATCCAGCAGACAGATCCCGTCGATATGCCCGTAGACGTGGTTGGCGACGACGATGAACGGCCCTTCCGGGAGGTTTTGGAGCTGTTCCGCGTTCCCGATGCGGAAATCGACTCCGATGTCATCGAGAATGCTTTTGGCAAACGGGGCGCCGTACGGGACGCCGGCCCGGTCCAGACGGTCGTGCAGCGCGTTGATCTTCGCGACGCCCGTGAGGCCGGCGGCCAGGCCGAACAGCACTTTCCCCGCCCGTCCCTTGAAGACGGGGGACAGCCGTTCGGCCGCATCCTGTGCGGTGATAATGACCATGGGCTATTGGCTCTCCCCGGCGTTCTTCGGCGGGTCGATCCGGGAATAATACTTGATGTCCTTGATGAGGCTCACCAGATACAGGCCGAAAATAATCGCGGCGACCACGATGACGATGCCGTCCAGGATGCCGAAGTCAAACTCGTTGTGAAGCAGGACGATGTGCCGTTTCCACTGGTTGATCTGCGGGAAGATGATGAACAGCGTGTTCACCAGGATGGCCAGGACGCGGAACTCGGTAGGGCCGAAGCCGCCGTAGGTCAGCTGCATTTCACCCTTGAGGTGGCAGTCGATGTAGACATAGACGCTGAGCATCAGGTAGGCGACGAGGACACCCATCATGAAAGTCATGTTGACCAGGGGGGAGAGACCCACGCCCGTGAACATGATGCACTCGTTGATGACGTCCACGTTGTGGTCGATGAAGAAGCCGTAGGTCTTGCGCTGGGTGCCGCGCACCCGGGCGACGCTGCCGTCCAGCGAATCGCCGAACCAGTTGACCAGAAAACCGAAGGAGGCGAGCCAGAGCCAGTTCAGGTTCAGGTTCGACAGCGCGTAGCCGGTGGCGATGATGAGAGCGCCGATGAAACCGACAAGCGTCAGCATGTCGGAGGTGACCCGGGCGGGCATTCGCTCCGCCAGCCAGACCAGGATTTTCTTTTCGTATGGGTTGAGGATCGATGTCTGGATCCTTTTCGCTTGTTTCCGTTCTTCCATCTTTACTAATTAATCATACAAAGTTACGAAAAAAACCGGGACTCTTCTTTCGTTTGCGCGATTCTTCGTATATTTATGCGATGAAACTCAAGCGCAAGACCAAGTTCTGGCTGGTCGTATCGGCCATCCTCGCCCTCATCCTGGGCCTCCTTGTCACCTGGACCGTCCACAAGGTCAAGGATTGGCGCTGGCATCATGCGGGCCCCATCGAGAACCATCCCGTCCGCATCTACGACGTGGACTTCGCCCGCGAGTTCAACGACCTGAACGAGGCGCAGCTGGCCGTGGCGCAGGCAGTCGGCGTTCCTCCGGTCGCGGACCGGGCCGCCGCGGAACAGATGAAGAAACGCCTGGTGGAGATCCGGGACAACGACCTGTACTGCGTGGGCGACCTCACGCACTCGATCCCGTTCCTGATTCCGTCCGCCGCGGAACTGCTGGACCGCATCGGCCAGAACTTCCGGGATTCGCTCGTTTCGAAAGGGCTGAACCCCAACAAGCTTTTCGTCTCCTCCGTCCTCCGCACGGAGGAGGACATCCGGAAACTGCGGCAGGAGAACCTCAACGCCGCCGAGGTCTCCACCCACTGCTACGGCACCACCTTCGACCTCGCCTATTGGCGCTACGTCAAGGTCCCCGAACTCCGGGGCCGGGCCTATGCGGACGTTCCGCCCGAGTATCTCCGCGCAACGCTCTCACAGGTCCTGAAAGACCTGCACGACGAAGGCGCCTGCTACGTGAAGTATGAGAAAAAACAGAATTGTTTCCACATAACCGTCAGAAAATGAAAAAGTTTCTCCTTGTTCTCGCCGCCGTCGCGGCGCTGGTCTCCTGCAGGAACGCGACCAAAAAGGCCGCTCAGGAGCCTGCAACCCAGGACGCCGACAGCGAGTATGCCGTCGACATGATCAAGAAAGGGGAGTCCCTTCCCACTTTCTCCCTCAAGGACCGCTCGGGCGTCGTCCGCACCCCGGCGGATTTCGCGGGACGGTACGTGGTCTACGATTTCTGGGCCACCTGGTGTCCCGACTGCCGGGCGGACGTGCCCGCGATGAAGGAACTGTATGCGAAATACGGCGACAAAGTCACCTTCGTGGGGATTTCCTTCGACACCGAACCGGAGAAGCTGGACGCCTATGTGGCCGAGAACGGCATCGGATGGCTGCAGCTGAGCGATTTCGTTGCGAAAAAGGAATCCAAGGTCGGGGAAGACTTCCACGTCAAATGGATTCCTTCGATGTATCTGGTCGGCCCGGACGGCAAGGTGCTGCTCGGGACCGTGATGGTGGACAAGCTAGGACTTGCGCTGGAAGCGCTTTAGGATCGACTTGATGGCCCGCCAGCCGATCTTCCGGAAGGAATTGGTGTGGCGGTCGATCTTCTCGGGATACAGTTCCTCGAACGCGATGAGGATGCCGGAGTCCAGGACGTCGGCGAACTCGTCGTTGATGCCCGTCCCGAAGTAGATCATGGACGGGGAAAGGTTCATATAGGTGTTCACCAGCGGCGGGATGCTCACGCCGAGCTTGGAAACTTCGGCCTTCAGAATCTTGTAGTTCTCCTTGTAGTCGTCCCCGTTGAACAGCTTGTGGAAACGGCGCGGGTTCTCAATCTTGACCTGCTTGCGGATCTTGATAAGGTCCGCGTTCTCTCCGAAGTATTTCTTGAGGAAGTACATCACCATTTCCCGGGCGTCGGTATTGTATTCGGGATAGATGGTCATCTTGCCGAAGAAATACTTGAGCCGGTCCTTGTACAGCACGCCGAGGGCGGCGATGCCGTCGAACAGGTTGTCCAGGGCGTAGAGGCTCTTGGAGCCGGCCTTGGAGCTCTGGTATTCCACCGAGACGAAGGAGCGCCCGAGCTCCAGGGTGTAGGGAAGGTAGTCCCGGAGGAACTTCTTCGTGAACTCGAACATGTGGGCGGAGGTCAGGATGGGCTGGCCGTATCGGTCGTAGACCGCCTCGTCGCACAGGCAGAAGCGGTAGCCGCCCATGATTTCCTCGGCATCGGGGTCCCAGAGGACCAACTGCCGGTAACCGTAGGCGGGGTCGGTGTCGAACTTGTCGATGTCCAGGGCCTCGCCCGTGCCGCCGCCGTCATTGCGGAAGGCGATTTCACGCAGGCGGCCGATTTCCCGGATGACGTTCACGGCCTCGGGACCGACGACATACAGCTGGTTTCCGGCGCGGTTCGTCTCCCGCAGGTGCCGTTCCGGAGTGAGTTCCGCCTTCAGGAGTTCCCTGTCGACGGGGTCGATGATCTTTTTCATGGGTGAGGTAGGTTTAGTACAGGTTCGTTTTATAGTTTTTCCACGCGTTCTTTGATCCAGGAGGCCCATTCCGCAGGTTTCCGGCTGTCGTCGAAGGTCTGCCAGGGGATCGGGTCGCCGATCACCACCCGGTAGGTCCTGCCCTGCGCCCGGTACATCTCGTCCACCAGCAGGATCATCGCCAGCGGGAACTTCTTGTTGACGCCGGTGATCTTCCCGATCCAGTCCACGAAATAGAAGCGCCAGGAGTTGCGGCCGTAGAAATGCATGGGGACGATGTCCCGGCGGGTTTCCACGCTCTTGGTGAGGAAGGTCTTCTTCCAGGGCATCTCCACAATCTTGCCGTGCTCGCGGCGGGCGCATTTGCCGGCCGGGAACATGAGGACCTGCGCGTCGGAGTGGAAGATGCCGTCGGTCTGAGCCGACAGGTTCCGCGACTGGCCGCCCATTTTGTTCACGGGGACGAAGATGCCGTTGAGCTGCTTGAGGACCATCAGGAAGTCGTTGACCATGATGCGGATGTTGCCGTCGTACAGGCGTCCGAAGATGGAGACGATCGCGAGGGCGTCATGGCCGCCGAGCGGATGGTTGGAGGCGACGGTGACGAGCCGGTCCGTCGGGACTTTCTCCAGGCCTTCGACCTGGAGGGTGACGTGCATGTATTCGAGGGCTTTCTCCGCGAATTTGACGCCTGTGTATCCCTGCTTGAAGCACTCGTTCAGGAAATCCTCGTGCAGGAGCTTCCTTCCCAGCCAGATGAGCCAACGGGGCGTCTTTTCCCCCAGCTTGCTGCGGAAAAGGGCGCCTACGTCGATCAAGTATTTGTCAGACGGTTCCATTGGCTTTGTAAAAGTAACCATTTGGGCGGAAAAACGCAAAAAAATACGGAAAATAGTTCGTAACTTTGAAGCGATGAAATTTCCCAGCCGGAAAAAACTCGTCAGCCTTCTGACTAAATTCGCGATCTTCTCCATCACCAGCGGCGCAGGCACGGTGGTGGATCTGGGCGGCCATTTCCTGCTGTCCTCTCGGATCATGCCGGACCGCTACTGGTGGACTTTCTGGGTTGCTCCGATCATCTCCTTCGAGGCCGCGGTCCTCACCAATTTCTTCATCGCGTATTATTTCGTCTGGAAGGAACGCATCTCCCAGCGCACCCTCCGCTCCTTTGTCCGCCATTATGCCGGTTATAACGCGGCGGCGACGGGCGTCTTCTTCTTCAAGCTGCTGGTCATGCAGGGGTTCCATCTGCTGCTGGTCGCCCTCGGCTGGTTCCAGGACAAATCATACGAACCCGCTCTGTGCAACCTGCTGGCCCTGTGTATCTCGGGCTTCTTCAGCTTCGTGCTGAACGAGTTCGTCGTGTTCCGGATCAAAAAGAAATAGGGGAGCTATTTCAGCACCCCCAGTTCCTTTCCGACTTTGATGAAGGCCGCGATGGCCTTGTCCAGGTGTTCCTTCTTGTGCGCGGCGGACAGCTGCACGCGGATGCGGGCCTGGCCCTTCGGCACGACCGGATAATAGAAGCCGGTGACGAAAATGCCTTCCTCGGCCATCTTGGCGGCGAACTTCTGGGACAGGGGAGCGTCGTACAGCATGACGGCGCAGATGGCGGACTGCGTGGGCTTGATGTCGAAGCCGGCGGCCATCATCTTGTCGCGGAAGTAGTTCACGTTCTCCACGAGGCGGTCGTGCAGTTCATTGGACTCCTTCAGGATCTTGAACGTCTCCAGGCCGGCGCCGGCGATCATCGGCGGGATGGAATTCGAGAACAGATACGGGCGGGAGCGCTGGCGGAGCATGTCGATGATCTCCTGCCGGCCGGTGGTGAAGCCGCCCACGGCGCCGCCGAAGGCTTTGCCGAGGGTGCCGGTGAAGATGTCGATGCGTCCGTAGCAGCCGAACTGCTCGGCGACGCCGTGGCCGGTCGGGCCCACGACGCCGGCGGAGTGGCTCTCGTCCACCATCACCAGGGCGTCATACTTCTCGGCGAGGTCGCAGATCCTGTCCATCGGGGCGACGTTTCCGTCCATGGAGAACACGCCGTCCGTGACGATGATGCGGAAGCGGCAGGCCTGAGCCTCCTGGAGTTTGGCTTCGAGGTCCGCCATGTCGGCATTGGCGTAGCGGAAGCGCTGGGCCTTGCACAGGCGGACGCCGTCGATGATGGAGGCGTGGTTCAGGGAGTCGGAGATGATGGCGTCCTCCGCGGTCAGAAGCGGTTCGAACACGCCGCCGTTGGCGTCGAAGCAGGCCGCGTAGAGGATGGCGTCGTCGGTATGGAAGTAGTCGGCGATGGCTTTTTCAAGCTCCTTGTGGATGTCCTGGGTGCCGCAGATGAAGCGGACGGAGGACATGCCGTAGCCGCGCGCGTCGATCGCTTTCTTGGCGGCGGCGGCCAGCCGGGGGCTGTCGGCGAGGCCGAGGTAGTTGTTGGCACAGAAGTTCAGGGCCTTGCTGCCGTCCTGGAGGGTGATCTCGGCGCTCTGGGCCGAGGCGATGTTGCGTTCTTTCTTGTAGAGACCGGCCTCCTCGATGGCTTTCAGTTCGTCCTGGAGGTGCTGTTGGAATTTTCCGTACATGATATAAGGTGGTTTTGTGTTTTCTGCTTTCAAATTTAAAGAATTTCCGGGAGAATTATACCTTTTTCTCCGAAAAACTCATAAATTTGTATGACTAAACCAACCGATGATGAAAAATGTCCTTGTCATAGGTTCGACGGGCCAGATCGGCTCCGAACTGACGATGAAAATACGTCGCGAAATCCCCGGCAGCACCGTCGTCGCCGGCTACATCCCCGGCGCCGAACCCAAAGGCGTTCTCCTGGAAAGCGGCCCCGCCGAACTGGCCGACGTCCGCAACGCCCCGCAGCTGGCCGAAATCGTGGAGAAGTACCGGATCGACACGATCTACAACCTGGCCGCCCTCCTGTCGGCCGTGGCCGAGAAAAAGCCCCTGCTCGCCTGGGACATCCAGATGAACGGACTGCTGAACATCCTGGAGGTCGCCCGCGAGAAGAAGTGCGCCGTATTCACCCCGAGCTCCATCGGCTCCTTCGGTCCCGAGACGCCTCATGTGGGAACGCCTCAGGACACCATCCAGCGCCCCCGTTCCATGTACGGCGTCACGAAGGTCGCCACCGAGCTTCTGAGCGACTATTATTTTCATAAGTATGGCGTGGACACCCGTTCCGTCCGTTTCCCGGGCCTGATCTCGAACGTCACGCTGCCCGGCGGCGGCACCACGGACTACGCCGTCGAGGTCTACTATTCCGCCGTGAAAGGGGAGGAGTTCGTCTGCCCCATCGCTCCCGGCACCTACATGGACATGATGTACATGCCCGACGCCCTGCACGCGGCCGTGCAGCTGATGGAGGCCGACCCAACCCGCCTGGTGCACCGCAACTCCTTCAACATCGCCTCCATGAGCTTCGAGCCGGAGACCCTCTTCACGAAGATCCGCGAATACATCCCCGGTCTGAGGGTCCGCTACGAGGTGGACCCGGTCCGGCAGGCCATCGCCAACTCCTGGCCGGATTCGATGGACGACAGCTGCGCCCGCGCCGAATGGGACTGGAAACCTACCTACGATCTGGATTCCATGACGGTCGACATGATCGACTGCCTGCGCAAGAAGCTTCTGCCATAGGTTAGAAATCGTAACTTGCGGTTTCGTTAACGCACACGGAGAAAGGCCGTTTCGGTCTTTCTCCGTTTCATTTCGCTCCGATTCCTCTTTTAGGCTCTTGGTTGTATGGAAAATAAGTTTCTAAAAGCATCTTGATAATCAGCGAGTTATAAAATTTGTAAAAAAATTTCAAAAAAAAGTTTTGAAAAAATTTGCAAATCAAAATAAAAGTCGTACCTTTGTATCCGGAATGAGGAAGCAAGGTTCTCTTGACGGAATCATTCTATTGGTTATTAGTTTTAGTGTTATTAATTATGTGGTTAGTAAGAGCGTCCGCCTGAGACAGGCCGACTCTCTTTTTTTTTATGGACGGACGTCCATAAAAAAAAGTCAACCCCCCGCGCTGTCGCGCCGCCCCTAAGGGGTTGACCGGGGGCAGACCCCCGGACCCCCTCCGTCGGCCTTCGGCCTCCACGTTTGACTTGTCCTGAAATAGGTTTACACTGAATGATGAAAAACTAAAACATAAATCAGGACGGGTCAGAAAAATAAGAACTGACCAGGAGAATGTGCCGGGTTTCCACAAGGTGAATCCGTCCGGAGTTGTCTACAAAACGATGTACAAGTCTCGCTTGTACATCAAAATGTGCATCCGGCCGAGGTTTTCAGACCAAGTTTTCCGAAATCGGCCGACATATCGGCCAAATCAGCGAGACTTGTACATGGAATCGTTGTTCTGCTGCTGTTTCCCTGTTCAAGCGAGGCTTGTACACTGCTTCTGTGTACAGCCCAAGCATGCTCCGTACCCGATAACCGGTACACACTTCCGGCCGACCCCATCGGAAGCCCGTTTCCGGCGAGCAGTGTACATAATAGCACCGCTCAGTGTCCGTGCCCGTGTACACTGCGTGAGTGTACAAGAGGATCTTTATTGAATGGGCTCCGCCTCCTCAAACACTCTAAAAACCGTAACGGTTTTTCGGTTTAATTCGCCCGGGGCCTGATCCCTCGGCCTCCCTGAGTCGCTACGCTCTGAGTTTCGCCCCTCCCATGGTCTCCACGGCACCCCTTTTCCGTCGCAGGTGTCCCTGTCCGAGCACCGGTGAAGTTGCGGTTTGTCGGGTGAGCGGGCAAGGTCTGCGGTGTTGAATGAGAGTGTGCGGCTGAGCAGGTGTTGAATGGAAGTGTTTGACGATCAATTAATTATGAAGAAATGCCTTGCAAATAAAGACAAGGCGATAATTGATAAGTGTCACTAAATCAATCATTTCCATTCGACGGCACGAACGGTGCGCCTGTATCAGAGACATATAACATGGACCCATGTCTGCGCAGAGACTTGGGCCCATGCATGTGGTTCACACTGGCTGGACTTCGTTCAACCCCTCTATTCCACGCCGGCGATGCGGGAGAGGTAGAAGGCGCGGAGGTCGGCCCAGTTGTAGTAGGGGAAGGTGGAGGTGGCCACGGGGAGGGTGACTTCGTAGCCGTTCAGGAGGCATTTGACGAGGATGTCGTCCGTGGCGCGGCGGCTCCGGTAGAAGACCAGCTGGATGTTGGAGGCTTTGCAGGTTTTCCAGTTCTGGTAGACATTCTTGACCTCATACGGGTCTTCCGGATCCAGGTCGGCTCCGTCCAGGCCCATCAGCACGGTCAGGGGGCCGATGTAGGAGTCGTGGCCGAAGCGGAGGTCGGCGATGCGGCCGCTCGTACCGTCCAGGACGGCGTCGGCCTTGCGGATGACGTCCTTCAGGATGGGGACCGACTTGTACTGGTCGGAGAATACCCAGGAATAGGAGCCCAGGTTGCCGGTTTCCCAGTTCCGGACGATATCTTCGTCGGTGATGATGTCGCCGAGCATTCCTTCATGGTCGATGCTGGGGAGGGATGTGTACAGGCTGACGAGATTGTCGGCGAGGCGCCGCATGCTGCGGGAAAGGCCGTCCGTGGATTTGAACATGCGGGAGAGAACCTTGTTCTGCAAGGTGTTGTCCGATTGGAACTTATCACGGTTCTCCTCGTACCGGGGCTTGGCCTTGGGCCATTCGCGCCGGGCTGGGTTCTGGCTGTCGTCCGGCGCCGCGCAATCCAGGGTGAACCGGGAGGACTGCTCCCGGATCTCGATCTTCGGATTGCATTGGACGAGTTCCTGGCAGAAAGCGGACATGCTGAGCACGCAGCGGCCTGACAGAGAAGAAATGGCGAGCACGTCGCCGCCTTCCCAGAACACCTCCGGGAAGCGCTCGTACATCGTGCGGGCGATCTGCTGGTGCTGCTGCCAGCCCAGCTCGGTCAATTCGCTGATGCCGGTCATCAGTTCCTCCTTCGCGTCAAGGAACCGGGCGTAGAAAGCCTCGCCCTCGTCGGTCAGGAGCTGCTTTTCATGGGCGTCGAGAAGCAGGGTGTCCAGCTGCTTGTACAGCCGGTCGTTCCAGTAATAGCGCGACCCGTGCCGGGCGTAAACGCTGATATAGAACGGCTTGTACCCACGCGGCGCAGGCGTGAGGGCGCCCATCTTGAACCCGTAGGGATAGTCGGTTCCGTAAGCTTTGCGGGGGTCGGCCTTCAGCTGTTCCAGGGCGGGGACGTTCTGCGCCAGGACCAGCAGGGACCCAAGCGCGGCCAGGAGGGTGGTAAGGACTCTTCTCATATATTCAAATTATACCAGGCTCAGCAGGGCTTCGTAGACCTTCTGGACCGGGAATCCGACGACGTTGAAATATGAACCGTCGATGCGGGTGATGCCGGCGTAGCCGATCCATTCCTGGATGGCGTAGGCGCCGGCCTTGTCATAAGGCCGGCAGGTGTCCACGTAGTATTCGATCTCCTCGTCGGTCAGGTCTTTGAACCAGACTTCGGTGGTGTCGCAGAAGGTTTCTTCCCGGTCAACGGTGCGGATGGTGACGGCGGTCGTGACGTGATGCTCGCGGCCGGAAAGGTCGCGGAGCATGCGGATGGCGTCTTCCCGGTCCCTGGGCTTTCCGAGGATTTCCCCGGGCCTGCCTTCCGAGGGCGGAAGGATGACCATCGTGTCGGCGGTGATGAGGATTTCGTCGTCGGAGAGGGGGCGGCGGAAGCCGTGCGACTTGCCGACGGACATAAGCCTGGGGACTTCGTCATAGGGGGTGTCCGGACTGAAATGTTCATCGAAGTCATTCCCGGTATCCACCTCGAAATCAATGTTCAAGCCGGAAAGCAGCTCCCGCCGTCTGGGGGAGTTGCTTCCAAGGATGACGCGCTTTCCTTTCAGGTCCATCGGCCTAGAATATTTTCTTGTACATGCCGGTGTCGAAGACCCATTTCCCCTGGGCCTTCAGCGTCTGTTCGATGACCTCCCGGATGCATCCCTTGCCGCCGGGTTTGGTGGAGACGATGTCCGCCACGGCCTTCACTTCCTCGACCGCATCGGACGGGCATACGCCGCAGCCGGCGGCCTGGAGGACCTCGATGTCCGGCACGTCGTCGCCGAAGTACATGACTTCTCCGGGTTTCAGGTCATGTTTCCCGCAGAATTCCCGGAACTGGTCCATTTTGTCCCGGCAGTGAAGATACACGTCTTCCGGCGGGATGCCGCTCGCGCGCATCCGCAGCCGGATGGACTCGGAGCTGCCGCCGGTGATGATGCCCACCGGGCAGCCGTTCATCACGGCCATGCGGATGGCAAAGCCGTCCTTCGCGTCATACACGCGCAAGAGGTCTCCGTCGGTCGTGCACAGGATGCTCCCGTCGGTGAAGACACCGTCGATATCCAAGGCGAAGGCCTTGATTTTCTGAAGGTTCATGAAATTAGGACTTGCTGCCGCCGAGGGGGCCGAAGGAACCGAGGTCGAAGGTGTTGCCGCCGGACTGTTTAGGGCCGCCGTTCAGGTCGATGACGCCGAACTGGGCCTCGTACTTGGACATGTTGTCGAAGAGAGCGTTCATCAGGCGCTTGGCGTGCTCCGGAGTCATGATGATGCGGTCGCCGACCTGCGCCTTGGGAAGGCCGGGCAGGGTGGCGGCGAAGTCCAGCACGAATTCGCTGCGGGAATGGGAGATGATGGCGAGGTTCGAGTAGGAGACCTTCGTGGTCTGGGGGTTTAGCTCGATGCTGAGCTGGTTCTGCTGGGGTTTTGCGTTGTTGTTATCCATAATGAGGACCGTTTCAAGTTACAGTTTCGCAAATTTAATAAAAATTCCTTATTTTTGTAAGATAAAAGAGATTCCGGGTCAAGCCCTGAACGACGGAAAGTCAAGCCCGGATTGAATAAGTGATTAAAGAATAACATGGAATTAGCTGCGAAGTACAATGCCGCGGAAGTGGAGGACAAGTGGTACCGCTATTGGCTGGACCACAAGTTCTTCCATTCCGAACCCAACGAGAAGGAACCTTATACCATCGTGATTCCGCCGCCCAATGTGACGGGCATCCTGCACATGGGTCACGTGCTCAACAATACCCTGAACGACGTCCTCATCCGCAACGCCCGCATGCACGGCAAGAACGCCTGCTGGGTGCCGGGAACGGACCATGCCTCCATAGCCACCGAATCCAAGGTCGTCGCCAAGCTCAAGGCCATGGGAATCTCCAAGGAGGACATCGGCCGGGAGGAATTCCTCAAGCACGCCTGGGAATGGAAGGAGGAGCATGGCGGCATCATCCTGCAGCAGCTCCGCAAACTCGGCTGTTCCTGCGATTGGGACCGCACCCGTTTCACGATGGAGCCCGCCCTTTCCGAGGCGGTCATCAACACCTTCGTGTATTTCTACCGGAAAGGATGGATCTACAAGGGTGTCCGGATGGTCAACTGGGACCCCGAGGCCCTCACGGCCGTGAGTGACGACGAAGTCATCCACAAGGACACCCAGAGCCATTTCTACCACCTCCGCTACTACATCTCCGACGGCAACGGCAAGCCCACGGACAAGTTCCTCGTGATCGCCACCACCCGTCCGGAGACCATCATGGCCGACGCCGCCATCTGCGTGAATCCCAAGGACGAGCGCCATCACTGGCTGCGCGGCAAAAAGGTCCTGATTCCGCTCATCAACCGTGAAATCCCCGTGATCGAGGACGACTACGTGGAGATGGACTTCGGCACCGGCTGCCTGAAGGTGACCCCGGCGCACGACGTGCACGACTATGAGATCGGCCTGCGCCACAACCTGCCGGTCCTCGAGATCATCGACGACCATGGCAAGCTGAACGAGAACGCGCAGATCCTCATCGGCGAGGACCGCTTCGTAGCCCGCAAGAAGATCGTGAAGATGCTGGAGGAAGCCGGCAATCTGGTGAAGGTGGAGGACTACACCTCGCCGGTGGGCTACTCTGAGCGCACCAACGCCGTCATCGAACCGAAGCTTTCCGCCCAGTGGTTCCTGAAGATGGACACGCTGGCGAAGGTCGCCTTGGAGACGGTGGAGAGCGGCCGCACGAAGTTCATCCCCGAGCGCTATGTGAACACCTACCGCCACTGGATGGAGAACGCCCATGACTGGTGCATCTCCCGCCAGCTCTGGTGGGGGCAGCGGATACCGGCCTACTACCTTCCGAACGGCCAGTTCGTGGTGGAGGCCACACCGGAAGCGGCGCTTGAAGCCGCAAAGGCTATCTGCCCGGAAATCAAGGCGGAAGACCTCCGTCAGGATGAGGATGTGCTGGACACCTGGTTCAGCTCCTGGCTATGGCCGGTCTCCGTTTTTGACCCGGAGATGCCCGGTCATCCGGACCACAAGCCCAACAGGGATCTGGCCTATTACTATCCGACCAGCGACCTTGTGACCGGACCGGACATCATCTTCTTCTGGGTGGCCCGCATGATCATGGCCGGCGAGGAGTTCATGGGCCGGGAGCCGTTCTCCAACGTGTACTTCACCGGTATCGTCCGCGACAAGATCGGCCGGAAGATGTCCAAGACCCTGGGCAACTCGCCGAACCCGCTGGACCTGATCGGAACCTACGGCGCCGACGCCGTCCGCATCGGCATGCTCCTGTGCTCGTCCGCCGGCAACGACATCTTCTTTGACGAGGCTCAGATCAAGCAGGGCGCCGCCTTCTGCAACAAGATCTGGAACTCCTACCGCCTCGTGAAGGGATTCTCGGTCGATGATTCCATCGCCCAGGCGCCCGCCGCGGCCGCCGCGATCCGCTGGTTCGACGCGAAACTCTCCGAGACCGTAGCCGCCGTGGAGGACCATTACCGCAAATTCCGCATCTCCGACGCCCTGATGGCCATTTACAAGCTGTTCTGGGACGATTACTGCGCCTGGTATCTGGAGGCCATCAAGCCCGCCTTCGGCCAGCCGGTGGACCGCGCCACCTATGACGCCACCCTCGGCTACTTCGAGGCGCTGCTGAAACTCATCCATCCGGTGATGCCTTTCATCACGGAGGAACTCTGGCAGAACATGGAAGACCGCAAGGAAGGGGAGACCATCATGTACGCGGCCGCCCCGTCCGTAAAACCGTTCCAGCCGGAAACCCTCGTGAACTTCGAACTGGCCGAAGAGGCCGTGAACGGAGTCCGCGGCATCCGCAACCAGAAGAACATCGCACCGAAGGAGACCCTCGACCTCAAGTTCAAGGGGGACTTCCCGGCCGACGTTCTCCCGGTCATCGAAAAGATGGGCAATGTGAAGGTGGAGGCCGTGTCCGATTTCGGCTCCGGACAGGGAGTCGGCTTCATGGTCCGCACCCATGAAATGTTCGTCGCGCTGAGCGGTCTCGTGAATGTGGCGGAGGAGATTGCGAAGCTTGAAAAGGACCTCGCTTACCAGCAGAAATTCCTCGCCGGCGTCCGCGGAAAGCTCGCCAACGAGCGGTTCGTGGCCAACGCTCCCGCCGCCGTGATTGAAAACGAGCGCAAGAAGGAGGCTGATTCGCTTTCTAAGATAGAAAGTCTGGAGTCTCAACTGAAAGCGCTGAAAAACAGTTAAAGAAACATAACTGTTTAACATGTTAACATTTTTGTTATGACGCATTTTGAGGTGACTTTCCCCGTCCGGTACTATGAAACCGACCAGATGGCGGTGGTCCACCACTCCAATTACATCCGCTATTTCGAGATCGCCCGCAACCAGATGATGGTGGACTGGGGGTTCCCGATTCAGCGGTGCGAAAACGAGTACGGCGTGATGATTCCGATCGTCTCCGTCGAGTGCCGCTTCAAGCATCCGGCCCGGATGGGGGACGTCCTCACGGCGGTCGCCGAGATCGACAAGGTCCCCCTGGCGAAACTCGTCGTCCGGCAGGCGGTCTACAACCAGCGGGGGGAGCTCTGCGCCGACGGCTCCGTCATCCTCGGCTTCATCGACTCGAAGTCTTTCCATCCGGTCCGCTGTCCGGAGCTCCTGGCCGACATTATCGAAAACCATCTAAACGACAAGTAATATGCTTATCATTTATCCCCTGGTATTCGGGACTTGGGAAATCGTTCTCATCGTCCTGGTGATTCTGCTCCTTTTCGGAGGCAAGAAGATTCCCGAGCTGATGAAAGGTCTCGGCAAGGGAGTCAAGAGCTTCAAGCAGGGAATGAACGAGGTGGAGAAGGAGATCAAGGAACTCGACGAGGAAGGCTCTAACAAGGAAGAGAAGAAGTAGTGGCTGCCCAGGATGGTGAAATGTCCTTCTGGGACCATCTGGACGTGCTGAGAGGAACGCTGTTCCGCTCAATCATCGCCATAGTCCTGGTCACCATCGTTTTCCTGGCGATCCCGGAGCGGCTGTTCAAGGCGGTTCTCTGGCCCACGACGCCGGATTTCATCCTGTACAAGTGGCTGGGACTGGATTTCTCGATGAGCCTGATCAACATCGAGGTGTCGGCCCAGTTCTTCGTGCACCTGAAGGTCTCGGTCATCGTCGCGGCCATCGTCGCCTTCCCGTATGTCATCTGGGAAATCTGGAAGTTCATCGCCCCCGCCCTCTACGACAATGAGAAGAAAGCGGTCCGGAAGGCGTTCGGCATGTCCTCGTTCCTGTTTTATCTGGGCGTCGCCGTGGGTTATTTCATCGTCTTGCCGGTCTGTCTGATGTTCTTCATGAACTATACGGTGAGCGATACGGTCCAGAACACGATTTCCCTGAGCTCGTACATCTCCCTGTTCACGTCGATGGTATTTCTCATCGGCCTTCTCTTCGAATTCCCTACGGTCGTGCTGGTCCTTTCCAGCATGGGCATCCTGACCCGGAAGCAGCTGCGGGGATACCGGAAAGCGGCTTTCGTCGTAATCCTGATTCTGGCGGCGCTCATCACCCCGAGCGACCCTTTCTCGATGTTCGTGCTGTCCATCCCGCTGTACGGCCTGTATGAATTCTCCATCTTAGTCTGCAAGAAGGATGATATCGATCAATGACGTCACGGTGTCCTACGGCAGCTTCACGCTGCTGGACGACATCAGTGTCCATATCAGCGAAAGCGACAAGATCGGCCTCGTCGGCAAGAACGGGGCCGGGAAGTCCACGCTCATGAAACTGATCACGGGGGAACAGAGCCCGACTTCGGGCCGCATCGACAAGCCGGCCGACCTCCGGATCGGATACTTGCCGCAGATCATGGAGCATCACCGGGGGCGGAGCGTCATCGACGAGGTGATGACGGTCTTCGACCACCTGCATGACATGGAGCGGGAACTGGAGCGGATCAACGGAGAGCTGGGGGAGCGGACGGATTATGAATCAGCGGATTACGCCCGTCTCATCGACCGGTTGAACGAAATCAATGACCGCCTGGCGCTGGAGACGGGGGAGTCTCCCCGGGTGCGGGCGGAACGGACGCTCTACGGCCTCGGCTTCAAGGAGGACGAACTGGAGCGCCATACGGAAACCTTCAGCCAGGGCTGGAACATGCGCATCGAACTGGCGAAGGTCCTGCTCGCCCGTCCGGACGTCCTGCTTCTGGACGAGCCCACGAACCACCTGGACATCGAGTCCATCGAATGGTTCGAAGATTACCTCCGATCCTTCCGGGGTTCCCTGCTCCTGGTCTCCCACGACCGCAAGTTCCTGGACAATGTCACCACCCGGACCGTGGAGATCCTCCTGGGGCACATCCATGATTACAAGGTTCCTTACAGCCAATATGTTGCGCTCCGGGCCGAACGGCTCGCACAGCAGACGGCCGCCTACGAGAACCAGCAGCGGATGATCGAGAAGACGGAGGACTTCATCAACCGGTTCCGCTACAAGCCCACCAAGTCCAACCAGGTCCAGTCCCGCATCAAGGCGCTGGAGAAGCTGGACCGCATCGAGATTGACGAAACGGACGACGCGAAACTGAACCTCCGGTTTCCGCCGGCCGCCCGCTCGGGCGACGTCGTCTTCAAAGGGACGGATCTGACAGTCGGTTATCCGCAGAAGATCGTCTTCCGGAACGCGGAGGTGGAGATCAAGCGCGGGGAGAAAGTCGCCCTCATCGGCCGGAACGGCGAAGGAAAGACCACCCTGATGCGCGTCATCATGGGAGAGCTGGAGCCGGTCTCGGGCGAAGCGAAGGTGGGACATAATGTCCATATCGGCTATTACGCACAGAATCAGGAGGATATCCTGGACCGGAACGAAACGGTCTTCGGCACCCTGGACCGCATTGCCGTGGGGGAAATCCGCACGAAACTGCGTGACCTGCTCGGCGCTTTCCTGTTCAAGGGGGAGGACATCGACAAGAAGGTATCCGTCCTCAGCGGCGGCGAGCGGGCCCGCCTGGGCATGGCCAAGCTGATGCTCTCTCCGTATAATGTGCTGGCATTGGACGAGCCTACGAACCACATGGACATACGCTCCAAGGACCGGCTCAAGCAGGCCCTGCAGGCCTTTGACGGCACACTCATTGTAGTGTCCCATGACCGGGATTTCCTGGACGGGCTGGTGGACAAGCTGTACGAGTTCCGGGACGGGAAGGTGAAGGAGCACCTCGGCGGCGTCTCCGACTTCCTGGCGAAGCGGAAGCTCGAGAGCCTCCGGGAGCTGGAGCGCCTCGCTCCCGTGGAGAAGGCGCCGGACGAACGGAAGGTCCAGGCCCAGGAAACCTTCCAGGCCCGGAAGACCGTTTCCAAGGAGATCCGCAAGATCCAGAACCGGGTCGATTATCTCGAGAAGGAGATCGGCAAGCTGGAGAAGCGTCAGGCGGCCATCGAGAAAGTGCTGGCCGCGCCCGGCAAGGACGATGACGTGATGGAGCTGACCCGGGAATACCTGGAGAACAAACGCAGTCTGGACGCCTTCACGGAGGAGTGGAGCGTGCAGATGGAGAAGTTGGACAACTAAAACTATACTGATATGAGAATCCTGAAAGACAAATCCTTGACGGCGATCATCGGAATGATTGCTTTCACCGCAGTGCTCCTGGCTGCGCCGCAGCGTGCGGCGGCCCAGAGCCTTTCCGCCCAGCTCACGGACAAGGACATTGTGGTCTCCGAGTTCAATGCTGTCAACGTGACGGACGATTTCGACGTGACCGTGTCCCGCGGCGCCTATGGCGTGCGTCTCACCGTGGACAAGGAACTGGCTCCTTATGTGGAAGTGTATGTCCGCTCCAAGACCCTGTACATCTCATATGACGAGAAAGCGGTTCCCAAAGAAATCAAAAAACTGTACAAGGGCAGAGGCGGCCTGACGCCGGTGTTCCGTGTCGTGGCCTACACGCCGGAACTCCGCTCCGTTTCGCTGTCCGACAACGCCGTGTTCACCGGCGTTGAGGAATTCGTGTCTTCCGACTTCGAACTGACGATGGCCGGCAAGACCCAGGTGAGGAACCTCGCCGTCACCGCCCCTTCCGCGAGAATCCTCATGAAGAAGAACGCGATGGCCACCCTGACGGTCAAGACGGACCGCGGCATCGAAGTCAATACCGACAACAATGCCAACCTCAAGCTCACCTTCACCGGCAAGGAGCTCGCCCTGACTTCCGACGGATCCTCCGTGGTCGTGGCGGACGGCGGCCGCACCACCGCCCTGAACCTGATGACAAGCGGCTCCTCCCAGGTCAGCGTCACTTCCGAGACCGACAAGCTGGACATCACCTCCGAGGGCAGTTCGCGGCTTACGCTCACCGGCAAGGCGATCGAGATGGTTGTCAAGGGGTCCCGCAGTTCCGTCGTGGACGCCTTCGCCATGCCGCTGGAGACGGTTGAGGCCAACCTCTCCAACTCCTCCAGCGTCACCGTGTCCGCCTCCCGGCAGATATTCGTGAACCTGGTCGGGGGCAGCTCCCTGTACTACAGCGGCTCGCCGGAGTTCCGGATCGAGAAGATCGTGAAGTCCACCCTGGCCCCTTACGGAACGAAGTGATGCGTATCTATGACAGCCATGTCGACACCCCTTCCCAGCTGATCCGGCTCCGGAATCCGGGCATCGACAACCGATACGGGCACGTCGACTTTCCCAAGCTCAGGCGCGGGGGAGTCGGCGGCTCTTTTTTCGCTTTGTACACCCCTGCGGAGATGGCTCCGGACGCCGCCACGCGGTATGCTCTGGAGATGATTTCCGCCGTCTATGACGCCGTTGACACCAACCCGGACTACGCCGCGCTGGCCTTCTCGCCCGAGGAGGCCGCGGCACACGCGAAAGACGGGCTCATCTCCGTTTTCATCGGCATGGAGAACGGCTCGCCCATCCAGCGGTCCCTGCCGCTTCTCCGCACCTTTTTCCGCCTGGGAGTCAGTTACCTGACCCTCACGCACAACGGAGACAACGCCATCGCCGACAGCGCCGCCGAAGGAACGCATTGGCACGGTCTGAGCCCCTTCGGGAAAGAGGTCATTGCGGAGATGAACGCCCTGGGCATGATGGTTGACCTGTCCCATGCTTCCGACGAGACCTTCTGGGACTGCATCCGGCTGTCCCGGGCTCCGGTGATCGCCACACATTCCTGCTGCCGGGCGCTCTGCAACCACCGGCGCAACCTGACCGATGAAATGTTGCGCGCGCTCGGGGAAAACGACGGCTATGTGGGCGTCAATTTCTATCCGGCCTTCCTGTCGGAGCGGTTTGCGTCCGATCCGGCTGACGCCGCCTTGCTGGACGAAGGCGACCGGGTGGAAGCCGCCTTCATCGCGGATCCGGCCGATCCGGTGCGGGTCAAAGCCTGGGAGGAGATGCAGGACCGGCTCGAAACCGTCTGGCGTCCCGGTGTCCGGGAGATTGTGGAACATATCGACCACGCCGTGGAAATCGCCGGCATCGACCATGTCGGGATCGGCAGTGACTATGACGGCATCCTGGTGACGCCCGCCGGACTGGAGAATGTATCGAAAATCGGGCTTGTCTTTGACGAGATGCGCGCCCGCGGCTATGCCGAAAAGGACATCGACAAAGTGGCGGGGGAGAATCTGATGGCGGTGATGCGGAGAATCGGTGACTGCGCCGATCTGGAACGTTAAAATGGCCCTTTTGAGGCCCTTTTGAGGTGAAAACAAAAAAGTTATAACATTTAACTTTTTTGTTTTCTTCCTTTTATGTCAAATGTTTGAATCCTCAATCAGCATCAGTCTCAAATAATCGAGGGCGGAGGCGGCAAAGCGCTCGATATTGCGCTTCCGGTCGTTCTTGAAGATGCGTTTGAAGGTCTTTGTACCCCTCGGACCGGCCACGCCGATCCATACGGTACCCACCGGATTGAATTCGTCGCCGTCCGGTCCGGCAAGGCCGGTCGTGGAGACGGCATAGTCGCTGCCGGTCACGCGGCGGACGCCTTCGGCCATCGCCGCCGCGACCTCACTGCTGACGACGCCGCACTTTTCGATGACCTCCGACGGGACACCGAGCACCTTCTCTTTGACGGAAATCGCATAGGAGGTGACCGAACCCAGATAGTAGGCCGATGAGCCCGGGACGGAGGTGATGAGGTGGGAGATCTCGCCGCCGGTGCAAGATTCGGCGGCGCTCAGCGTCCGGCCGGAGGCCTTGAGCAGGCGGCCGACCGTCGCTTCCAGGGTGTCGTCCTGGTCGGAATACACTTTGTCGCCCAGGATTTCCTTCAGGCTTGCGATCTGTTCTTCCACACGGGCTTTTTCCTCTTCCAGGTTCCCGCTGTAGATGGACAGGCGTAGGCGGATTCCCGTGAGGGGATTGGGCAGGTAGGCGAGGTGCATGTCATCCGGCAGGGCGTCTTCCCAGGGCGCAATCAATTCGGACAGAGCGGATTCCGCGATGCCGAACACCATGATGCTTCGGTGCAGGATGTTGTTCAGGGGATAGTGCGCCCGGATGTCCTCCATGACGGAAGAAATGGCGCCTACGGCCTCGAAAGGAACGCCGGGAAGGGCGAACAGCGTGGCGCCGAAAGATTCCTCCGGGAAACGGAAAACCATGACGGGAGCGGTTCCCTTGTGGTTTATGATGACTTCGCAGCGATCGGGGACAAGCGCCTGTGCGCGGTTGCTTTCCAGCATGTCCAGTCCGCGGCTGCGAAGGATGTCCTTCACGACGGCCAGCTGGCCGGCATGCTCCACGTAGCCGGTGCTGCCGGACAGTTCGGCGAGGACGCCTTTCGTGATGTCGTCCTTCGTGGGGCCCAGGCCGCCTGTAGTGATGACGATGTCATTGACGGTCAGTTCGTTGCGCAGGTTGTTCAGGATTTCGTCGCGGTCGTCTCCGATGGAGAGCATGCGGGTGACGCGGATGCCGGCCTCTTCGAGCGCGACGGCGAGGCGGGAAGAATTGGTGTCCACTACCTGGCCGATGAGAATCTCATCGCCGATGGTGCAGATGGATGCTTGGATCATGGGGTTTGGGTGGGTTGGTCAAGGGCCTTGAGCAGGCGTTTCGCCGTCTGACGGCCCCGGTTGGGGATTCCTTGGGCCACTTCAATCAGGGACGCCCCGGCCTGAAGCAGTGCCTGGGCGTCCTCGGATGCCGTAACGGCGCCGGAACCGATGACAGGAATGCGTCCTTGGGTGTATTCCGCGCAGAATCGGACCTTTGCGACGCCCGGTGCCACGACGCCGTCAAAACCGGACAGGAGGCAGAATTCCAGGATGCGTTTCATCTCCTCTTCCGTATGCCCGGGGGCGATCCGCAAGAGGATGGGCTTGTACCGCTCATAGTAGAGCCGGAGGCTGAGCAGTTCGTCCAGGAGGTCGGTCCAGTCGGAGAAATCATCCAGGGAGGAAAGGCCGCTTTCGCGGTTGATGTCGATGACGAAAAAGTCCGCGAAGTCGTACAGGAGCGAGAACTGGCGGATCATGGACTGCTGGGCGGCTTTTTCCGATTCTCCGTCCGCCCGGAGCTCCAACGCAGTCACGATGGGAGAAATCCGGCCCTGCAGACGCTCCGCAACGTCCTGGACGGGCATGTCGCCCGGGATGATGCCGGTGAAGCTGAAGCCGATGGCGTCGATTTCGTCCAGCAGGTCCGCCTGGCGCTCCAGCACGGGTGCCAGCCCGACGGGATGACGGAAGCGGATACCGAACAGTTCACGGGCCAATGCGGCGTGCTCCCGCCTGAATCTCAGGCGGTTCCAGAAGCGGAACCCTGGAATGCGGCGCATCCAGAGCATCCGGCGTCCAAAGGATTGCAGATTGCTCATCGTGTCGTCCGGTTTGCGTTACAAAGATAATAAATCTTATTGGAACTCGTCAAACGTGTTGTCATCGTAGAAGACGAGAATCTTGGAAACGCGCCGGGGAGCCTGAACGGGCGCAAATACGGGATTCTCAGCGGGATTGTCCTTGTACATCCTGCCTTTGCCCGTCAGCAGCCAGTCCATGCTGATCTGCGGGAAGTGCACGGCCATCGCTTCCAGGAAATCGAAGCCCGGCTTGTTCCGTCCGGACAGGATATGGGAAATTCCGGCGCGGGCGACGCCGAGCGTTTCGGCCAGTTGCGCCTGCGAGATGTTCTCCGCGTCCAGAAACTGTTGAAGACGTTTGTCCATCGTGTGATTCGTTTGTGTTACAAAAGTAACGAATCTAAAGTATAAATGCAACTGAAAAAAACAAAGAAAAGCAAGACGAACAGGGGAGAATCAGGTCTGGAAATAGTTAATTTGTTAGTTGTGATGAATAATGTTAATATACTGATTATATTGCATTTAAGTATATATCTACAATTTATTTGTTTGCGGTTTTCTGGTTGCTGGCGAATTGTTCATATCTTTATTTGTACTTATATTTTAATTTAAACTTATAAATAACTGAGAATCAGTATGATTATTTAATGATAAAACGATTATAAAAAATGCTTATGCGAGAAAAAGTGTCTTGCGTTGATAACCGAGAAGGCGCTGAATGCCCGTTAACATTTGTAAACAAGAATGGGGCGTTGCTGCATGGAAAAAACCTGCCCGCAAACGGACCCGGACGAGATTTCGATATTCGTACGGAAATGTGTAACTTCGCGCAGATTTTGAATTGTGAGCATGATACCAGAGATTCATATCGAGGATTATAATTATCTGCTGCCGGACGAGCGGATTGCGAAATATCCGCTGCCGGAACGGGATTCGTCCAAGCTGCTTCATTATTCCGGCGGACATGTGGACGAGTATGTCTTCCGTCAGCTGCCGGATCTTCTGCCCGACAACGCCTTGATGGTTTTCAACGACACGAAGGTGGTTCCCGCGCGGATGCATTTCCAGCGCGCGACCGGGGCGCATATTGAGATTTTCTGTCTGGAGCCGGTGCAGCCCGTCGAGTATGCGACCGCCTTCGCCGCGACGGAAACCTGTACTTGGAAATGCGTCATCGGCAATGCCAAGAAATGGAAGGATGATCTCCTGACGTTCTACAGGGCCGATGAGACTCCGGATATGGGCTTGGAAGCCAGGCTGTTAAGCCGGGACGGACAGACCGGAATCGTTGAGTTCCGATGGACGGACGGATCTCCGTTCTCCCGGGTGCTGGAAGTCTGCGGGACCGTTCCCATTCCTCCGTACCTGAACCGGGAATCCGAGAAAATTGACATCGAACGCTATCAGACGCTGTATGCCCATATCCGCGGCTCGGTCGCCGCACCGACGGCCGGTCTGCACTTCACGGAGGATGTCCTGGGCCGGATCAAGGACAAGGGAATCGACATGGAAACGGTTTGCCTCCATGTGGGCGCCGGCACTTTCCTGCCAGTCAAAAGCTCCCTGGTTTCCGAGCACCCGATGCACCGGGAACCATTTGTAGTCAAACTTCAGCTTCTAAAGGATATCTGCCGGATGGACAGGAAGTTGATTGCGGTTGGAACAACCTCGGTTCGAACACTGGAATCTTTGTATTATATAGGTGTCAGCTGCATTGAGAAAGGCGCTCCGGAGGATGTGCCGCAGTGGGCTCCCTATGAACGTGAGTACCCGTACAGCACGCAGGAGGCCCTAGAAGCCATTGTCCGGTACCTTGAGGCGAATCAGCTGACTGAACTGAAGGTCGGCACCCGCATCATCATCGTCCCGGGCTTCCGTTTCCGGCTGGTGGACCAGATGGTCACGAACTTCCATCAGCCCGAAAGCACCCTCATTCTGCTGGTGTCCGCCTTCGTGGGCGGGGACTGGCGCACCATCTATGACTACGCCCTCGCGAACGGGTTCCGTTTCCTCAGCTACGGGGACAGCTCCCTGCTGGTCCGCGCTTGACAATTCGGCCCGTTTTTCGTACCTTTGCTTTGTACAAAACCGACGACTATGGATGAATTGAATCCTTTCGAGGACATCGCCCCCTATAACGACGAAGAAGCGGCCGCCGCCCTTTCCAAACTGGCCGAGCATCCCAACGTACCCTGGATTTCCAAGT